>Ga0209051_1000125_pt1 | contig 142863 bp, 137 predicted proteins | sample AraplaCvi_mMS_r2_2_FD_184286 | JGI IMG/M metagenome (GOLD analysis project Ga0209051, IMG submission 184286) | Arabidopsis root microbial communities from North Carolina, USA - plate scrape MF_Cvi_mMS_r2 (SPAdes) (version 2) | ecosystem: Host-associated > Plants > Roots > Endosphere | place...
CGACTGAGCGAAGAACGGGTCCATATGCACCGTCTCGGTATCGGGCATCAGCACCATGTCGGACTCGTTGATGGCCTTCCAGCCGCCGATCGAGGAGCCGTCGAACATCACGCCGTCAGCGAACATGTCCTCGTCGACGCAGACAACGTCCATCGTCACATGCTGCAGCTTGCCCTTCGGGTCGGTGAAGCGCAGATCGACGAACTTTACGTCGTTCTCCTTGATCTGCTTCAGAATTTCGCTTGCGGTCGCCATTAAATACCTTCCTCCGATTTACAATGACAATACATGGCTGCGCTGACCGTATCGAACTTTGCGCGCTTGGCAAAGTGGGTCAGATGGCGTCGATGCCGGTCTCGCCGGTGCGGATACGGATAACCTCTTCGACGTTGGAGACGAAGATTTTTCCGTCGCCGATGCGGCCTGTCTGCGCCGCCTTGCGGATCGCGTCGATGACGGCTTCCGCGTTCTCATCGGCCAGCACCACTTCGACTTTCACCTTCGGCAGGAAATCGACGACGTATTCTGCTCCGCGGTAAAGTTCCGTGTGACCCTTCTGACGGCCGAAGCCCTTGGCTTCCGTGACCGTGATACCTTGCAGGCCGACTTCCTGAAGAGCTTCCTTCACTTCGTCCAGCTTGAAAGGCTTAATGATCGCTTCGATCTTTTTCATGAGAAAATGTCTCTCCGCTTCTCCCGTTATGGCAGGAATTTTCCCGCTCGCCGGATATGATGCAGATATCGTGCCAGTTTGAAATCCGTCTTGTTAAAAAAATCCACGGATTTTGCCGAAACCGCCGCATTTGCCGAGAGTCTGATGTCGATTTGGCGACAAAACAGTCGCGAAACTCCACCCTTCGATCAAAATCATATCGAAAATCCGAAAAAACTCATGTTTAAGGAGTCCTGCAAGTGCGTCCGTGCAAGATGAAAAGATAGGCAAATGCACAAAATTGGTTCTTTTCTTTATCATTTCAGGCGGTTGTTTTTTAGGCGTTTTTCGATTGAATAGGCCGATGAGCCACCAACTGTCCGACCTTCTTCTCACTCCTGCCGAGATGGCCGCCGTCGACACCGCTGCAGCCGCATCCGGTATCGATTCTTTTGGCCTGATGGAAAGGGCAGGTGCGGCGGTTGCGGCTGCAGCCCTGCGCCTTCATCCCGGAGCCTTGCGCTTCGTCGTGCTCTGCGGGCCGGGCAACAATGGTGGCGACGCCTATGTCGCCGCACGACATCTGCAGGAGGGCGGGGCTCCAATGGCGCTCTTCCATCTTGGTGATCCCTCCAGGCTGAAGGGCGATGCGGCCCGCGCGAAAGCCGGATGCGCGTTGCGGGGCGAACCGCTCCACCTCTATAGTCCCAAAAGCGGCGACGTCGTTATAGACGGCCTGTTCGGTGCGGGGCTTAGCCGAGAGGTGCCGGCCGATGCCCGCACTGTGATCGAGCGGATTGCCGAGGCCGGTCTCCCCGTGCTTGCCATCGACCTGCCCTCCGGCCTGGACGGCCGTACCGGCCGGGTGCTGGGAGCCGCCTTCCGGGCCAGCAACACCATCACCTTCATGACCCGCAAACCCGGCCATCTGCTGATGCCGGGCAGGGAGCTGTGCGGTGAGTTGGAGGTCTTCGACATCGGCATTCCCGCCCGCATCATTAGGGCCGAGGCGAGCGGCGTCATCGCCGAGAACAGGCCGGATGCCTGGAAGGGTGTGCTGCCCACCGAGCAGCTGGAAACCCACAAATACAAGCGCGGCCATCTGGTCGTCTTCTCAGGCGAGGCCGATAAGACGGGCGCCGCGCGCATGTCGGCGATCTCGGGCCTGAAGGCGGGGGCCGGCTTGGTGACGATCGCGGCCCCTCATGCGGCGATAGCCGCCAATGCTGCGCATCTCACCGCCGTCATGCTGCATGCGATCGATGATGCGGCCGATCTCGAAGGCTGGCTCACCGACAAGCGGCTGCAGACCTTCGTTCTCGGCCCTGGTTTCGGCATCGGCGCCAGGGCGCGCGCCTTCGTCTCGGCGCTCGCCGAACGCCGGCTGGTGCTTGATGCCGACGGCATCTCCTCGTTCAAGGACGATCCGCAACAGCTTTTCGAACTTTTCGGCGGTGAGCCGCGCCTGGTGCTGACGCCGCATGAGGGCGAATTTTCGCGGCTCTTTCCCGATATCGGCGGCGACGATGCGCTGGGGAAGGTGGACAAGGCCTTAGCCGCAGCCCGCCGCGCCAACGCCGCGATCGTCTATAAAGGCGCCGATACCGTCATCGCCGCGCCGGACGGCCGCGCGCTGATCAATACCAATGCACCTGCCTGGCTTGCCACCGCCGGCTCCGGCGACGTGCTCGCCGGCATCATCGGCGGATTGCTCGCCCAGGGCCTGCCGGCCTTCGAGGCCGCGGCCGCCGGCGTCTGGCTGCATGGAGAGGCCGCCCACCGTGCCGGCAAGGGGCTGACGGCGGAAGACCTCGCGGCTCACGTCTTGCCACTTTAGCCCGGTCGGCGCATAGCCACTCCGAGCTCCGGGCTGGCTTACTTCGCCAGCAGTTTCTGCAGGGCCATCGCTCCATGCGGCGCATTGACCTTGCCCTCATGGATCATGAAGGCGAAAACGTCGCGCGGCTCGGCCTTGACCTTGCGATCCCCGTCGATCAGCGGCAGATCGTCAGGAACCTTGCCTTCGGCCCAGGTCTCGAGCCGGTCCGCCCAGGCCTTCAGGTCCTTGTCGGGGTAGCAGGTTGCAATATCGTCCGATCCTTTCTGCAGCCTGGCATAGACGAAATCGGCCGTGACGTCGGCGATCATCGGATATTCGAAATGTTCGGCGCAGACAGGCGCCACGCCGTATTTGGCAAGCAGCGCCACGAACTCCGGCACCTTGAAGGAATCATGGCGTACCTCGACCACGTGGCGAAGCGCCAGCCCATCCTGCTTTTCCGGCAGCAGCTTCAGGAAGGCCTCGAAATCGTCCGGATCGAATTTCTTCGTCGGCGCGAACTGCCAGAGCAGCGGTCCGAGATGATCGCCAAGCTCGCTGATTCCGGATGACAGGAAGCGTTGCATCGATTCACCGGCTTCGGCCAGCACTCGCCGATTGGTGACGAACCGGGTCGCCTTCAGTGAAAAGATGAAACCGTCGGGCACGTCGGCTGCCCATTTGGCAAAGACCGCCGGCTTCTGGGTGCTGTAATAGGTGCCGTTGACCTCGATGACATTCAGCTGGCGGCTGGCATAGTTCAACTCGTCCTTCTGTTTCAGGTCATCGGGAAAGAAATGCCCGCGCCAGGGCTCGAAGGTCCAGCCGCCGATGCCGGTGCGGATAGTGCCGGATTTCGTCATGTCGTCCTCCCCATTCGCAGCCGCTCAGGCTGCGTTGATCTGTTTCGCCATGTCAACGAGGGTCCATCCTGGCCGAGAAGGGTTCGGCCGGCGACCCGTTTCCTGAAACCCGAAGGCGCTATAAAGCGCGATATTCCGCTCCATGAGCGCATTCGTATAAAGCCGGATCTGCGGCTGCGCCCATTCGCGCGCTTTGGCTTCTAGCCAATGGAGTATCGCCAACCCATGCCCGCCACCCTGAAAGGCCGGTGACACCGCGATGCTGAACAGCAAGAGGTGATCCGAATGCCGCTCGACGACCACCAGGCCGGCCGTTTCGCCGCCGACCTCGCGCAGCCAGACCTCGCCGCGTTCGATTCGCGGCGTATAGTCTTCCGTCACCGGGATCGGCGGAGCGCCGAAGAGCTCGGTATACGGCCGATAGGCGGCTGCCGTCAGCGTCGCGACCCTTTCCAGATCATCGGGCGACGCCGGCCTCATCGTCATTCCGCCGCAACCGCCTTCTTCGCCGGCCGCCGTTCCAGCAATTCCTTGAGGAACTGCCCGGTGTAGGAGCGCTTTTCCTTGACGATCGCCTCGGGCGTGCCGAAAGCCACGATCTCGCCGCCGCCATCGCCGCCCTCGGGGCCGAAATCGAGCACCCAGTCGGCCGTCTTGATCACCTCGAGATTGTGCTCGATTACCACAACAGAATTGCCCTGGTTGACCAGTTCGTGCAGCATTTCGAGCAGCTTGGCGACGTCGTGGAAATGCAGGCCGGTCGTCGGTTCGTCTAGAATGTAGAGCGTGCGTCCCGTCGAGCGCTTCGACAATTCCTTAGCGAGCTTGACGCGTTGCGCCTCGCCGCCGGAAAGCGTGTTCGCCTGCTGGCCGACCTTGATGTAACCGAGGCCGACATCCTTCAGCGCCTGCAGCTTGTCGCGCACTGCCGGCACCGCCGCGAAGAAATCGACGCCTTCCTCTACCGTCATGTCGAGTACGTCGGCGATCGACTTCTGCTTGAAAGTGACGTCGAGCGTCTCGCGATTGTATCGTTTTCCGTGGCAGACGTCGCAGGTGACGTAGACATCGGGCAGGAAGTGCATTTCGATCTTGATGACGCCGTCGCCCTGGCAGGCCTCGCAGCGTCCGCCCTTGACGTTGAAGGAGAAGCGGCCCGGCTGGTAGCCGCGTGCTTTTGCTTCCGGCAGGCCGGCGAACCAGTCGCGGATCGGCGTGAAGGCGCCGGTATAGGTCGCCGGGTTCGAGCGCGGCGTGCGGCCGATCGGCGACTGATCGATATCGATCACCTTGTCGATATGCTCGAAGCCGTCGATGCGGTCGTGGTCGGCGGGGTTTTCGCGTGCGCCCATGACGCGGCGTGCTGCCGATTTATAGAGCGTCTCGATCAGGAAGGTGGATTTGCCGCCGCCGGAAACCCCGGTCACTGCCGTGAACACCCCGAGCGGGATTGCCGCCGTGACGTTCTTCAGATTGTTGCCGCGCGCCCCGACTACCTTGATCTCGCGGCCCTTTTTCTGCTTGCGGCGCTCGTGGGGTACGGGAACGCCGAGTTCGCCGGACAGATATTTGCCGGTCAGCGACTTCGGATTATCCATGATGTCCTGCGGCGTGCCGTGGGCGATGACCTGGCCGCCGTGAATGCCGGCGGCCGGGCCGATATCGACGACGTCGTCGGCCGTCATGATCGCGTCCTCGTCATGTTCGACGACGATGACGGTGTTGCCGATGTCGCGCAGGTGCTTCAGCGTGTCGAGCAGCCGGGCATTGTCGCGCTGATGCAGGCCGATCGACGGCTCGTCGAGCACGTAGAGGACACCCGTCAGCCCCGAGCCGATCTGCGAGGCCAACCGGATACGCTGGCTTTCGCCGCCCGACAGCGTGCCGGAATTGCGCGACAGGCTCAGATATTCCAGGCCGACATCGTTGAGGAAGCGCAGCCGGTCGCGGATTTCCTTGAGGATGCGCACGGCGATTTCGTTCTGCTTGGCGTTGAAGCTTGCCGGCAGTGTCTCGAACCAGTCGCGGGCGACGCGGATCGACATACCGGTCACTTCGCCGATATGCAGCGTGTCGATCTTCACCGCCAGGGCCTCTGGCTTCAGGCGGAAGCCGTTGCAGGACGGGCAGGGGGCCGCCGACATGAAGCGCTCGATGTCTTCGCGCGCCCAGGCGGAATCGGTCTCCTTCCAGCGGCGCTCGAGATTGGTGATGATGCCCTCGAAATTCTTCTGCGTCGTATAGGAGCGGGCGCCATCGGCATAATGGAATTCGATCTTGTCCTCAGTGCCGTTGAGAATGACGTCTTTGGCCTCGTCGGAAAGATCGTTCCAGCGGGTGCCGAGCTTGAAGCCGTAATGTTTGCCGAGCGCCTCCAGCGTCTGGTTGTAATAGGGTGAGGTCGACTTGGCCCAAGGGGCGATCGCGCCGTCACGCAGCGTCCGTTCGGGCTCGGGCACGATCAGATCCGGATCGATCTTCTGCTGGGCGCCGAGGCCGTCGCAGGTCGGGCAGGCGCCGAAGGGATTGTTGAACGAGAACAGCCTGGGCTCGATCTCGGGAATGGTGAAGCCGGAAACCGGGCAGGCAAATTTCTCCGAAAACAGCACGCGCTCATGCGTCTCGTTCAGCGACTTGTTGGCCGAGCCGCCGGCCGAGGTCTCTTCCGGCGGCAGCGGCTTGTCGGCAAATTCGGCAACTGCCAGCCCGTCAGCGAGCTTCAGGCAGGTCTCCAGGCTGTCGGCCAGGCGGGCGGAGACATCCGAACGCACGACGATACGGTCGACCACCACGTCGATGTCGTGCTTATATTTCTTGTCGAGTACCGGCGCCTCAGCGATCTCGTAGAACTGCCCGTCGACCTTGACGCGCTGGAAGCCCTTCTTCATCAGCTCCGCCAGTTCCTTCTTGTATTCGCCCTTGCGCCCGCGCACGAGCGGCGCAAGAATATAAAGACGGGTGCCCTCACCGAAATCGAGGATGCGGTCGACCATCTGGCTGACGGTCTGGCTCTCGATCGGCAGGCCGGTCGCCGGCGAATAGGGAACGCCGACGCGGGCAAAGAGAAGGCGCATATAGTCGTAAATCTCGGTGACGGTGCCGACCGTCGAGCGCGGGTTGCGCGAGGTGGTCTTCTGCTCGATCGAGATCGCCGGCGACAGCCCGTCGATCTGGTCGACGTCGGGCTTCTGCATCATTTCGAGGAACTGCCGGGCATAGGCCGACAGGCTCTCGACATAACGGCGCTGGCCCTCGGCATAGATCGTGTCGAAGGCAAGCGAGGACTTGCCGGAGCCCGAAAGCCCGGTCATGACGATCAGCTTGTTGCGCGGCAGATCGAGATCGATGCCCTTGAGATTGTGCTCGCGCGCGCCGCGGATGGAGATCGTCTTCAGTTCGCTCATCGTCTCAGCTTGGTCCTTTGGGATAACAGCCCTTATTTAGTGATGCCGACCGGCGAGTCGAGGCTGAATGTCCGCAACACCGAAGGTTTTCGATTCTGTTGACACGATCATAAGGATAAACTAGAACAAATAAAGAACAAAATTCCTGATGGATGCATGCGGCGTTCTGATGGATAAACATGTGGATTAAATGCCGCCCATGCGCATCGGCGGTCCGTGATAGTTTAAGGTGCGCCGATCGATTGAAACGCCGCCGGGCAGGGCGGCAGGCAGGGTGAGAAGCATGGCTGGTAGCGTAAACAAGGTAATTCTGATTGGAAACGTCGGTGCGGACCCCGAAATCCGCCGCACGCAGGATGGCCGGCCGATCGCCAATCTCCGTATCGCGACCTCGGAGACCTGGCGTGACCGCAATTCCGGCGAGCGCCGTGAAAAGACCGAATGGCACACGGTCGTCGTCTTCAACGAAGGCCTTTGCAAGGTCGTCGAGCAATATGTGAAGAAGGGCGCCAAGCTCTATATCGAAGGCCAGCTGCAGACCCGCAAATGGCAGGACCAGCAGGGCCAGGACCGCTACTCGACGGAAGTGGTGCTGCAGGGCTTCGGTTCGACCCTGACCATGCTCGACGGCCGCGGCGAAGGCGGCGGTGCAAGCTCCGGCGGCGGCCGAGGCAGCAGCAACAATGATTATGGCGATGACTACGGCGCCCCGGCTCCCTCTTCATCGCCGAGCCGCGGCGGTGGCGGCGGTAATTTCTCGCGCGATCTCGACGACGACATCCCGTTCTGATCAACCGCTTTCCCGGCTCTGTAGACTATCCGAGAGCATGATGCCTTTGATGGCGTCATGCTTTTTTTCTTTGGTTTGCACCGTTCAGTGCGGTGTCGCGCTGATCAGATTGAGCGCCGCCTTTGCGCCGTCGACGACGAATTGCACCGCTAGGGCGGCGAGGATGACGCCGAGGAGCCGCGTCAGGATCGCCCGGCCGGTGACGCCGAGGAAGCGGTCGAGCCTTTCGGCAATCAGCAGCATGAGGAAGGTCAGCAGCAGATTGGCGGCGATGACGGCGATGAACTGGGCTTTTTCGACGGAGGTCGGCAGCGTGCCGGCAAGCAGGATCGTCGCCGAGATCGCGCCCGGGCCGGCGATCAGCGGCAAGGCGAGGGGAAAAACGGCGATATTTTCGATATGATCCTTGGTGACGGCAGCTTCGGTGGCCTTCTCCTTGCGCTCCTGCCGCCGCTCGAACACCATCTCGAAGGCGATCCAGAAGAGCAGCAGCCCGCCGGCGATGCGGAAGGCGCCGATCGAGATCCCGAGCACGCCGAGCACGCTCGCGCCGAACAGCGCGAAGACGGCAAGGATGATGAAGGCGATGGTCGAGCCGCGCAGCGCCACCTGCGTGCGCTGGGCGCGGCTCATGCCGGTCGTCAGCCCCAGGAAGATCGGTGCGAGCCCCGGCGGATCGATGGTGACGATGAGCGTCGTGAAGGCGTTGATCAATTGGTCGGCGCTTGCCATCGTCCCTCGAAAACCCCATATAGCCGCATGGTTTTTATGCGTGGTTTTTGTGATTGTGAAGCGGCGATTCCGATTTGGCAAATATCCCGCGGCGGCCCGCGGCGGATTTGTCCGGTGCGGCCGCGCTACTTGCATGTTTTACCCTCTTTAAGCCGCAAAAGCCTGTTCAAAACGCCCCGTGAAATTGGCGCGGGAACAGGCTTTCCGCTATAAATCTTCAAGTGATTCTAGAAGAGATCGTGATCTGTTTTGACTGAGCAAACACCCCCCGGCGGCGGGAAGCTCCCGCCAGGCATCGAGCCCATCTCCATCATGGAGGAAATGCAGCGGTCGTATCTCGATTACGCCATGAGCGTCATCGTCAGCCGCGCGCTGCCCGACGTGCGCGACGGCCTGAAGCCCGTGCACCGGCGCATCCTTTACGGCATGTCTGAGCTCGGCATCGACTGGAACAAGAAATACGTCAAATGCGCCCGCGTCACCGGTGACGTGATGGGTAAATACCATCCGCATGGCAATTCGGCGATCTACGATGCGCTGGCCCGCATGGCCCAGCCCTGGTCGCTGCGTCTGCCGCTGATCGATGGCCAGGGCAATTTCGGCTCGGTCGACGGTGATCCGCCGGCGGCTGAACGTTACACCGAATGCCGCCTCGAAAAGGCAGCCCATTCGCTGCTCGACGATCTCGACAAGGAAACCGTCGATTTCCGCGACAACTACGACGGCACGCTTTCCGAGCCGGTCGTGGTGCCCGCCAAGTTCCCGAACCTGCTCGTCAACGGCGCCGGCGGCATCGCCGTCGGCATGGCGACCAATATTCCGCCGCATAACCTGTCGGAAGTCATCGACGGCTGTATCGCGCTGATCAACGATCCGGCTATCGAACTGCCGGACCTGATGCAGATCATTCCCGGCCCCGACTTCCCGACGGGTGCGAAGATCCTCGGCCGTGCCGGCATTCGCTCGGCCTATGAGACCGGCCGCGGTTCGGTCATCATGCGTGGTGTCGCGGCCATCGAGCCGATGCGCGGCGACCGCGAGCAGATCATCATCACCGAGATCCCCTACCAGGTGAACAAGGCGACGATGATCGAGAAGATGGCCGAGCTGGTGCGCGACAAGCGCATCGAAGGCATCTCCGACCTGCGCGACGAATCCGACCGTCAGGGGTATCGCGTCGTCGTCGAATTGAAGCGCGACGCCAATGCCGAGGTCATCCTCAACCAGCTTTATCGCTATACGCCGCTGCAGACTTCCTTCGGCTGCAACATGGTGGCGCTGAACGGCGGCAAGCCTGAGCAGCTGACCCTGCTCGACATGCTGCGCGCCTTCGTCTCCTTCCGCGAGGAAGTCGTTAGCCGGAGAACGAAATTTCTGCTGCGCAAGGCGCGAGATCGCGCCCATGTGTTGGTCGGTCTCGCCATTGCCGTCGCCAATATCGATGAAGTCATCCGCGTCATCCGTCAGGCGCCCGATCCGCAGTCGGCCCGCGAAGAACTGATGACCCGCCGTTGGCCGGCCGAAGATGTCGAAAGCCTGATCCGTCTGATCGACGATCCGCGCCATCGCATCAACGAGGACCTGACCTACAACCTGTCCGAAGAGCAGGCCCGCGCCATCCTCGAACTGCGCCTTGCCCGTCTGACGGCCCTTGGCCGCGACGAAATCGGCGACGAACTCAACAAGATCGGCGAGGAAATCAAGGATTACCTCGATATTCTCTCCTCGCGCGTCCGCATCCAGAGCATCGTCAAGGATGAGCTCACTGCCGTGCGTGACGAATTCGGCACGCCGCGCCGCACCGAGATCGTCGATGGCGGCCTCGAAATGGACGACGAGGATCTGATTGCCCGCGAGGACATGGTCGTCACCGTCTCGCATCTCGGCTATATCAAGCGCGTGCCGCTGACCACCTATCGCGCCCAGCGCCGCGGCGGCAAGGGCCGCTCCGGTATGACCACTCGCGACGAGGATTTCGTTAGCCGGCTATTCGTGGTCAACACCCACACTCCGGTCCTGTTCTTCTCCTCGCGCGGCATCGTCTACAAGGAAAAGGTCTGGCGCCTGCCGATCGGCACGCCGACCTCGCGCGGCAAGGCACTGATCAACATGCTGCCGCTCGCCCCCGGCGAGCGCATCACCACCATTCTACCCTTGCCCGAGGACGAGGAGAGCTGGGACAATCTCGACGTCATGTTCTCGACGACGCGCGGTACGGTTCGCCGTAACAAGCTGTCGGACTTCGTCCAGGTCAACCGCAACGGCAAGATCGCCATGAAGCTCGAGGAGGAGGGCGACGAAATCCTCTCCGTCGAGACCTGCACGGAAAATGACGACGTGCTGCTGACGACGGCGCTCGGCCAGTGCATCCGCTTCTCGGTCGACGACGTCCGCGTCTTTGCCGGCCGCAATTCGATCGGCGTGCGCGGCATCAGCCTTGCCGGCGGCGACCGCATCATCTCGATGACCATCGTCCGCCATGTCAACGCCGAGCCGTGGGAGCGCGCCGCCTATCTGAAGCGCGCCGCCAACGACCGCCGCCTGACGACAGGTGAGGCCGAGGAGATCGCGCTGGTCGGCGAGGAAGTCACCGAAGAGGGACAGCTCTCCGACGAGCGTTATGAGGAGCTGAAGCAGCTCGAGCAATTCGTGCTCACCGTCTCCGAAAAGGGCTTCGGCAAGCGTTCGTCGTCCTACGATTTCCGCATCTCCGGCCGCGGCGGCAAGGGCATCCGCGCCACCGACACGTCGAAGACAGGCGAGATCGGTGAACTGGTCGCGGCCTTCCCCGTCGATGATGGCGACCAGATCATGCTGGTTTCCGATGGCGGCCAGCTGATCCGCGTGCCGGTCGGCGGCATCCGCATCGCAAGCCGTGCCACCAAGGGCGTCACCATCTTCTCGACGGCCAAGGACGAGAAGGTCGTCTCTGTCGAACGCATCAGCGAGCCGGAGGAGGATGAGACGGAGGAGGCTGTCGAGGTCGCCGAAGGCGCCGCCACCACCGAGGAGGCGGCTGCCGGCGAGGCGCCGACTGCCGATGGTGACCCGGCCGGGCCGGCTGAGGACTGATCAAGTAAAAAGGGCGGCTTCGGGCCGCCCTCTTCTTTTTAACCCGCGCTCGTCCTTACCGGCCCAAAGAAAAAGCCGGACGCTGGGTGCATCCGGCTTTGAATGGCCTTGGCAGCGGAAGGGGTGCCGCTCAAGGTGGGGAAGGAGTTGGGATAAGAGGAATGTCAGAATGCGCTATGTTTTTCGTTCAGCGCCTTTACCTCTTCACCTTCGCGCCGAAGCGCAGATATTGTCGAGGCTACAGACACTATGAACATGACGCTGATAAGGGCGGTGAGCACTGTCAAGATCGTGAACATAGGCATTCCTTTCCTGGGGAGTTGCGTTCTCGCCCCTCAGTACTGGCCCAGTACGGCCGTCCGGGCCGAAGCATAGGGACCATAAACCTTGGACGTATCAACCTTCTGATCATAGAGAGCGACAGTTGCGGTCAGCATGCCCGTGACCATTACCATCCAGAGCACGTTAATCATCGTAATCTTGCCGGGCATCTTTAGTCCTTCCTGCCGCGATAATCGCATCTATGTATCGGTTGAATGAACGCATCCGTTTTAAAATGGTTCCGCCGGATGTTGACGGGGTGTTTACCAATGCCGATCTGAAGCCTCCTTGAATGTCTCGTTCATCTGGCGTTCAGATTCGAACGTCGTTTTTTGCGCGCAGCCGGCCCTGGGCCCGCACGATCGCGGCATGCTCGGCAAGCTCCGGCCGCACCCAGCTCACTTCGTAGCGATCGGCGAAATAGCCATAGGCTATCTCGGCGGCAAGCGAGGAAACGACGGCAAGTGCAACAAGCACGATCAGCATGGAATTGGTCTTTCGGGAGGCGCCGGACGCCGGAATGGCATCAGCTGCGTTGATGATCTGAGTTAAGCAGATCCTGTCTGAAACCGCCTTGAACGGGCCGTTCATCCACCGTTCAACCGTCCGGGATGATTGGCCAAATCACTTGCGGCAAGCCGGCATCCGTGACAAAAGGCGTCAAACCAACGGTCGGGCCAGATGACGACAGCTTTTTATCCCGGGTCTTTCGACCCGATCACCAATGGGCATGTGGATGTTCTGGTCCAGGCACTGAACGTCGCCGAAAAGGTGATCGTCGCGATCGGTATCCACCCCGGCAAAGCGCCGCTCTTTTCCTTCGAAGAGAGAGCCGAGCTGATCCGCCTTTCGCTGGCGGAAGCGCTGCCCGGCAAGACCGGCGACATCGACGTCGTCGCTTTCGACAATCTGGTCGTCGACGCCGCCCGCGCCCATGGCGCCACGCTTTTGATCCGCGGTCTCCGCGACGGCACCGATCTTGATTACGAAATGCAGATGGCCGGCATGAACAGGACGATGGCGCCCGATATCCAGACCATCTTTTTGCCGGCGGGAACGGCCTCGCGGCCCATTACGGCCACATTGGTCCGCCAGATCGCCGCCATGGGCGGCGATGTCAGCGCCTTCGTGCCGGCCGCCGTCTTGCAAGCCCTCTCATCCAAGCGCCCAGACTGATAAATACGAAGTCTGGCAAGCGCAAAGACCAGGCGAAACCCGCCGCAACGGAGCCCATATGAAACTCTTTTATCTCGCATTTGCCGGCGTGTTGTATCTCGCCTCCTTCGCGGGGGACGCCTTCGCCCAGTCGACCGATCATTATCTCACCATCCAGTTGAAGAACGGCCCCGTCGTCATCCAGCTGATGCCTGAGGTAGCGCCGAAGCATGTCGCCCAGATCGAGGCGCTGGCCAAGAAGGGTGAATACGACAACGTCGCCTTCCACCGCGTCATCGACGGCTTCATGGCCCAGACCGGCGACGTCAAATACGGCAATATGGAAAAGGGTTTCGATGCCAGCCTCGCCGGCACCGGCTCCTCCGACATGCCGGATATTCCGGCTGAGTTCTCCAAGACCCCGTTCGTGCGCGGCACGGTCGGCATGGCCCGCTCGCAGGATCCGAATTCCGCCAATTCGCAGTTCTTCATCATGTTCGCCGACGGCTCCTTCCTCAACGGCCAGTACACCGTTGTCGGCAAGGTCGTGTCCGGCATGGAAAATGTCGACAAGATCAAGCGCGGCGAAGGCCAGAACGGCGAAGTCAAAAGTCCCGACCGGATGATCAAGGTCACCCTGGGCAAGAAGTAAGTTACGAGAGAAACAAGAGGAGAAGACAATGGCCGAGATCAAGGATCCCGAAAACACCATCATTCTGGAAACCACCAAGGGCAAGGTTGTCATTCAGCTTCTGCCGCAGGTCGCCCCGGAGCATGTCGCCCGCATCAAGGAACTCGCCCGCGAAAAGGCCTATGACGGCGTCGTTTTCCACCGCGTCATCCAGGATTTCATGGCGCAGACGGGCGATGTCGAATTCGGCAAGAAGGGCTCGGAAACCTTCAATCCCGGCCGCGCCGGCATGGGCGGCTCCTCCAAGCCGGATCTGAAGGCTGAATTCTCCGCGACCACCCATACGCGCGGCACCTGCTCGATGGCCCGTTCGCAGAACCCGAACTCCGCCAATTCGCAGTTCTTCATCTGCTTCACCGACGCGCCCTGGCTGAACAAGCAGTATTCCGTCTGGGGCCAGGTCATCGAAGGCATGGACAACGTCGACAAGATCAAGCGCGGCGAGCCGGTTTCCGATCCGGACTCGATCGTGTCGATGCGGGTTGCCGCCGACGTCTGATTGTGATTTCTGCTGAAACCCGCTCTTGCGCGTTAACCGCGTGGGGGCGGGTTTCGCTTTGTCTGAAAGTGCCGTTATGCGCGTAGACCTTTTCGATTTCGATCTGCCGGATGAACGCATCGCGTTGCGGCCCGCCGAGCCCCGCGACAGCGCCCGTCTGCTCGTCGTCAACCCCCATGCTGAAACCGTGCTCTCCGATCATCGGGTCGGCGATCTGCCGTCCTTTCTGCGGCCGGGCGATGCGCTGGTCTTCAATGACACCAAGGTCATTCCCGCCCAGCTGGAAGGCATCCGCCATCGCGAGGGTGCGGGCGGCCAGCAGGTGTCGGCAACGCTGCATATGCGCATCGGCCCCAGCCGCTGGAAGGCCTTTGCAAAACCCGGCAAGCGCATCAAGGAGGGCGACCGCATCGCCTTCGGTCATAGCGGCGAAAGCTGCTTTCTTGGCGCGCTCGATGCCACCGTCGAGGAAAAGGGCGAGGCCGGCGAAGTGACGCTCGCCTTCGATCTCGCAGGCCCGGCGCTCGACGAGGCAATCGCCGCCGTCGGCCATATTCCGCTACCGCCCTATATCGCCGCCAAGCGCCCCGATGACGAGCGGGACCGCGCTGACTACCAGACGATCTACGCCCGCGAGGAGGGCGCCGTCGCGGCCCCCACCGCCGGCCTGCATTTCACGCCTGCGCTGTTCGAAGCGCTCGACAGAGCCGGCATCGAACGCCATTTCGTCACGCTGCATGTCGGCGCCGGCACCTTCCTGCCCGTGAAGGCTGACGACACCGTCGATCACAAGATGCACCTTGAAAGCGGCACTGTCAGCCCTGAGACTGCCGCGCAACTGAATGCCGTCAAGGCAAGGGGCGGGCGCATCGTCTGCGTCGGCACGACCTCGCTGCGGCTGATCGAAAGTGCTGCGGAAGAAAGCGGCGAGATCCGCGGCTGGAGCGGCGCCACCGGCATCTTTATCACGCCCGGCTATCGCTTCAAGGCTGTGGACATGCTGATGACCAATTTCCACCTGCCGCGCTCGACACTGTTCATGCTGGTCTCGGCCTTTTCAGGCTTCGAAACCATGCATGCGGCCTATGAACACGCCATTTCGACAGGCTACCGCTTCTACTCCTACGGAGACGCGAGCCTTCTTTTCCGGAAAGACAAATGACAGAAAACTTCCAATTTACGTTGAAGAAGACTGATGCCGGCGCGCGCCTCGGCGAAATTTCCATGCCGCGCGGCACCATCCGCACGCCGGCCTTCATGCCGGTGGGCACCGTCGGCACCGTCAAGGCGATGTATCTCGACCAGGTGCGCGAGACCGGCGCCGACATCATCCTCGGCAATACCTATCATCTGATGCTGCGCCCCAGTGCCGAGCGCGTCGCCCGCCTCGGCGGCCTGCACAAGCTGATCCGCTGGGAACACCCGATCCTGACGGATTCCGGCGGTTTTCAGGTCATGTCGCTCTCCGGCCTGCGCAAGCTCGACGAGCAGGGCGTCACCTTCAAGTCGCATGTCGACGGTAGTCTGCACCATATGTCGCCGGAGCGCTCCATCGAGATCCAGGGGCTGCTCGGCTCCGATATCCAGATGCAGCTCGACGAATGCGTGGCGCTGCCGGCCGAGCCGAAGGAGATCGAGCGCGCCATGGAAATGTCGCTGCGCTGGGCCGAGCGCTGCCGGGTCGCTTTCGGCGAGCAGCCTGGAAAAGCGATGTTCGGCATCGTCCAGGGCGGCGACATCCCGGCGCTGCGTATCCGCTCGGCAGAGGCGCTGAGTCAGCTCGACCTCAAGGGTTATGCGGTCGGCGGCCTTGCTGTCGGCGAACCGCAGGACGTCATGCTGCAGATGCTGGAAACGACGCTGCCGGTGCTGCCGCTGGAAAAGCCGCGCTACCTCATGGGCGTCGGCACGCCTGACGATATGCTGAAATCGGTCGCCCGCGGCATCGACATGTTCGACTGCGTCATGCCGACCCGTTCCGGCCGCCACGGCCTGGCCTTTACCCGCCGCGGCAAGGTCAATATCCGCAATGCCCGCCATGCCGAGGACATGCGCCCGCTTGACGACCAGTCGAACTGCCCGGCCTCGCGCGATTATTCACGCGCCTATCTGCACCATCTCGTCCGCTCCAACGAAGCACTCGGCGGCATGCTGCTCTCCTGGCACAATCTGGCCTACTACCAGGAACTGATGCAGGGCATCCGCAAGGCAATCGCCGAAGGCCGCTTCGCCGATTTCATGGCGGAGACGATGGAGGAATGGGCGAGAGGCGACCTCGAACCGGTGTAAGGCTACGTCACCCCCGCCTGGCTTTCCGAGGTAACCTTGGACACCGGACTTGGTGCAACCATCATTCTGAGCTTTTTGCGCACCGGCTCGTCGAAGCGAATGGCGACGACGCTGGCCACAATGAAAATCGCTATCACGACGACCATACCGGCCGCAGGGGAGGCCGGGAGGTCAAAGCCTCTTTGCCGCAGTAAATGCAGTAACTCGAAGATAGGCGCATGCAGGATATAAATCGGATAGGAAACTATCCCCAGCCAGCGGAATACCAGCTCGACAAGGCCGGTCTGCCTCGTGCGCATTGCGATCCAGACAATGGCTGGGAAAATCACCAAGCACATGAAAAGATCAAAATAGGGAAAACCGTAGAATGTGCTCGCGGGTATATTCGTGATCACAATCAGGCAACCACAGAGGAAAATGCCGATGGTGTTGCCTCTATTGAATGCATTCGGCAGCCGAACCTCGTACAACCTGTAAAGGCAGATCCCGAGCGAGAACGAGAACAAAATTCTCGAGAAGCCAAATCCGAAGTAGCCCGCCTGATGGCCAATGTCGAAATTGCCTCCAAGGGCTCCGTACAAGGTGATACCCGCTGTCCCGAGGGCGATGGCGAGCAAGATTCTGGACGAAAGTCGCACCAGAAGAATGGAGAACAGCACTCCAGCCCAGAGTTCGAAGAAGAGCGACCAACTCGGCCCGTTTAACGGAAAGGCGCCGCCCGTGCCTGCGTTTGGAATGAATAGAATCGCCCGCAGCAGAAGGCCGGCCAGGGTAAGGTAATCGAAGCCGAATTGAATTGAATAGCTGACAAGGCCAACAGGAAGAGAAAGCAGGTAAACAGGATAAAGCCGAATGATCCGCTGCAGCAAAAATCTGGCAGGCGAAATCTGTTCCGTTGCCAGTTGCTTTTCGTATGAATTTGCCAGAACCACACCGCTCAAAAGAAAGAAGAAGTCGACGGCAAGGTAACTTATATTCGCCCGGATCGGACCAAGCGTGCCAGCGGTATGCAACAACATGACCATGATAGCCGCGATTCCTCGCAATGCCTCAAGAGCCGTGAAAAATCGCTTGCCAGTCTTCAACCTGCCAATCCTCCGCTGGCGGATTTTTACTCCAGCACGATTTCAAAATAGTTAGTGGAACGGATCCAGGGGCTGGGCATTGTTTCATCCAGCCAAGAATAGCGCGTCAGATGCCCTTGCTGTCGGCATCCGGCATGATCTGCACGCCGTTGATCCTGTAGCTGCCGTCCGGCTGGCGGGTGATCTGGTAGATCGCCGTCCAATCCTTGCCGTCGCGGCCGGAGATCAGCACCTCGTGATAGATCAGCGCGCCGTTGTCGATCGAGCGGCTGCGGCCGAAGGCGTAGTTGCCGGGATGATAGACCGGCTCGTAGCTCTTCTTCACCATGGCGAAGAAAAGGTTCTTGTCGGGATACATCGCCCTGATGCCAGGAGCGGCGAAGGAATAGGCGGTTTCGGCGTCGTCCTTGAGGAAGGCTTTGATCTGTTCTTCGATCATCGTCCGCGTCGTGTCGATGGGGTCTTCGGCGCGAGCCGAGACTGTGGAGAAGAGGGACGCGGCACACAGAATGACAACTGCGAAGAAGGCGCGCATGGGGAATCTCCCGCTCTATCGGAGAATGATCCCCGATAGAGCAGAAGTGTAGGCGATTTTTTACTTAAGAAAAGCGGACTTTACGACCAGCGGCGGAAGAGGGCGCTGGCATTGACTCCGCCGAAGCCGAAACCGTTGGTGATGGCGTAGTCCATCGTCAGCGGCCGCGCCATCTTGCCGACGATATCGATCCCATCGGCGACGGCATCGGCGTGATCCAGGTTGCGGGTCGGCGGCGCGATCTGATCGCGTAGCGCCAGGATGGTGAAGATCGCCTCCAGCCCGCCGGCAGCACCCAGCAGATGGCCGGTCGCCGATTTCGTCGCGCTGACGGCAATGCCGCCATCCCGGCCGAAGACCGTGGCGATCGCCGCGATCTCGCCTTTGTCGCCGACCGGTGTCGAGGTCGCATGCGCGTTCAGATGCTTGACCTCGGACGCCGGGATCTTCGCCTGCCGGAGCGCTGCTTCGATCGCCCGGCGCGCGCCGTCGCCGTCTTCGGGACCTGAGGTCATGTGGTAGGCGTCCGCTGCCGTGCCGTAGCCGACGAGTTCGGCAAGCGGCGTCGCGCCGCGAGCAAGTGCATGCTTCAGCGTTTCGATCACCAGGATGCCGGCGCCTTCGCCCATGACGAAGCCGTCGCGCAACGTGTCGAAGGGCCGCGACGCCAGCTCCGGCGTTTCGTTGAAGCCGGTGGAAAGGGCACGCGCCGCGGCAAAACCGCCAAGGCTCACCTTGTCGATGCAGGCTTCGGCGCCGCCGCAGATCGCCACATCCGCTTCGCCGGAACGGATCAGCCGCGCCGCATCGCCGATCGCCTGGACGCTGGCCGCGCACGCCGTCACCGGCGCGCCGAGCGGGCCCTTGAAGCCGTAGCGGATGCTGACCTGGCCGGCGGCGAGGTTGACGAGGAAGGAGGGCACGGTGAAGGGAGACAGTCGCCGCACGCCGCGCGCCTCACCGATCCGGACTGCCTCGGCGATGGCAGGAAAGCCGCCGACGCCCGAGGCGATGATCGTTGCCGTGCGTTCGCGCGCGCCTTCGTCGGTTGGCATCCATCCGGCCTGCTTCACCGCTTCCTCCGCCGCCGCCATGGCGAACTGGATGAAGCGGTCCATCTTCTTTTGGTCCTTGGGCGTGATGTAACGGTCGGGATCGAAACCGGCCTCCGCATCCTCTGTGGTATCAGGAACGATGCCGCCGACCTTGGCCGGCAGCTCGCCGACGATATCGTCCGAAAGCAGCCTCAGCCCCGACCTGCCGTCAAGAAGGCGCCTCCAGGCGAGCTCGACGCCTGTGCCGAGCGGCGAGACAAGTCCCATGCCGGTGACAACGATGCGATCCATTATATTTTCCTCTCTATGCGTCGATGCCGAGATACCAGGCGCGCATGCGGGCGATCCGCTCGTGCACCGCGTCGTCGGCTGCGGGGCCTGCAAGCAGGCTGGTGTTTTCGGGAGTCACTTCTTCGCCGGTCCGTGCGTCGACCAGCACCGCCTCGCGCTCTTTTCCGGAGGCGGCGTCGCCGAGCAGAAAGGCAAGATCTTCTTCGGGAATGTGCCGGCTTCCCCAGGAAAACAGCGTCATCAGCACCGGAAAGAAATCGAGGCCCTTGTCTGTCAGCCGATATTCGTAGCGGGCAGGGCGCTGATGATAGAGCCGCCGTTCGAACAGCCCCTGATCCGTCAGGTGTTTCAGCCGCCGCGTCAGGATGTTCGGCGCCACCCCGAGGCTCTTCTGGAAATCGTCGAAGCGCGACAGCCCCTGAAAGGCATCGCGCAGGATGAGGATGCTCCACCAGTCGCCGACGCTGTCGAGCGCGCGCGCTGCCGGGCATTTGAATTGGCTGAAGCTCGTCCGTTGCATAGGGATGTCACTATAGCAGTGACTATCATCATGCAAGTAACTAATGGAGGTGACAGCTGTCAGCGAGGATCGCGCTTCCTGCGCGGGCGAACTTCAAATTCGACGAGCAGCGACTTGAGTTCGATCTCGCGAACGCGTCGTGCCGCTTCATCGGGGCTGACCCATTCCAAAATGCGCTGGCCTTGCTCCTTGAAGTCGTTGGTGATCTCGACGACTTCAACCTGAAACAAATCGACGATGCAGGGAGCTACGTCGCCATCGTCGAGGTCCTTCAGATAGGTGTAGCGGCCGACCGGTTTCTTCCTCACCGTCCCGCGCACGCCTGCTTCCTCCCAGGCTTCGATCGCTGCCGCTTCAAACGGCTTCTTCCCTTTCATCGGCCACCCTTTCGGAATGACCCAGCGCGCGCTCTCGCGCGATGTGATCACGAGGATTTCGATTCCCGCTCCGTCATTGGCGTAGCGGAAGCAAATCGCGCCGTATTGTTGGCGGAATGCCCCCGAAAACAGCTTGGCAGGAACGGCGGCGAGCTGCCGCAGCAATGGCTGAGACTTGTCTGGTCGAGGCTTGCTGCGTTTTTTCGGAGTCTTCATGGCAATTGGGGATTGTTGAATTTGCTGATTCTTCACCCGCCTGAGCGTGTTCATGGCAGATTATGATAATCAGTTGTAGGCGCAACCATCCGCCGTTGTCAGCCGTGCGCTCGCCGCCACGCAGCCTGCTTTATAGTGCGGTTCTATTACCGTCGCGCAGATTGTGAATCGCCAACAATTCCGGATATGCGGAAACATTGCTGGCCAGGACGGGATGCCCCTTGAACAAATCTTCGCCCTCGGTCGGGAAGGGCAGGTACCGGCCGCCGGCTTCTTTCACAAGGCAATAACCCGCCATGCAGTCCCAAGCCCGCATGTGAGGTTCATAATAGCCGACGAGACGCCCTGCAGCCACATAGGCAAGCATCAGCGCTCCGGAGCCGTTCCGAATAAACGTGCCGCCGCTGGCGAGCAACGCAGTTATGATGGAGCCGACAACCTCCGGAGCGACGTGCGTATTGCAGCCAATGCCCGTCATGGCGTTCTGTATCGTGCGGGAGGGATCGAGCAAAAGCGTCTCGCCATTCAAGCTCGCGCCGAGGCCAAGGGCTGCGGCATAAAGCTCATTCGCGCAAGGCGCTTGGATCACGCCGACGATCGGGACGCCTTGGTAGAGGACAGCGACCGAAACGCACCAGGTGGGCATGCCATTGACGAAGGGCGCCGTGCCGTCGATCGGATCGACAACCCAGGTATAGCCGGAACGTCCCGCTTGATGGCCAAACTCCTCGCCGAGGAAACCGTCCTCGGGAATTGCTTTTGCAACCCGCTCGCGCAGAAAGGTCTCGACGTTCCGATCCGCGATCGACACGACGTCCTGAAGATCGCGCTTTGTCTCGATCACAAGAGTCTCTCGCTTGTTGAAATAATCGAGCGCCAAAGCGCCAGCCTCCTCAGCAAGGGATTTGGCCAGGGCGAAGCGCCGTTCCAGGTCGGTGTCATGCATAGTCATGTTGCTATCCTTTATTCGCATTTCAAAAATTTCAGGCATTGATCAGCGCAATGCCGCGGTTCTCGAACCCGAGTGTGACATCGCTCGCAGGCGACAGGTTTCTTTCAACGGCATGGTCGATGATAAAAAGCGTTCCGACATCAGTTTCGATCTCATATTCGACATGTCCGCCAAGATAGGCACTATGGAGCACGCGTCCCGCCAGACCCTCGTGGCCGGCTGCCGCTATGGAGATCGATCCGGGCCTGACGGCGAGTTTTGCCATGCCGAGCTTTGCGCTGCGGCTTGGCAAACGATAATCCACGCCGGCCACGCGGATAAGCGCCTCCGTCCCTTCGAGGCCGATCACCTCGCAGGGAATGACATTGGCCTCGCCCATGAAATCGGCGATGAAGGACGATGCCGGCGCTTCATAGAGCTCACGCGGCGTCCCGGACTGGGCAATCTCACCATCCTTCATGACGATGATGCGGTCGGACACCGCCAGAGCCTCATCCTGGTCATGGGTGACATAAACGGCGGTGAAGCCGAGCCGTTGCTGCAGTTCGCGGATTTCCGTGCGCACCCGGCGGCGCAGGCGTGCATCGAGGTTGGAGAGCGGTTCGTCGAGCAGCAGCACCTGCGGCTCGAGCACGAGCGCGCGGGCAACTGCGACGCGTTGCTGCTGGCCCCCGGAAAGCTCGGCCGGCAGGCGATGGCCCATGCCCGCGAGGCCGACGAGCTTTAATCCTTCCTCCGCCTTTTCCCGCGCTTCCTTCTTGCCGAGGCCCGACGACTGCAGACCGTAAGCGACATTATCGAGCGAAGTCATATGCGGAAACAGGGCATAGGACTGAAACACCATCGAGACATCGCGCTCATTGGCGGGCAGCATGGTAACGTCGGCGCCGCCGATCAGAATACGCCCGGATGTCGGATGCTCGAGCCCGGCCAGCATACGCAGCGTGGTGGTTTTGCCGCAGCCGGATGGGCCGAGCAAGGTCACCAGTGTGCCCGCCTCGATGGAGAGGGAAAGGTCCGGAATGGCCGTGAATGCACCGAAAGACTTGCGGACATTCTGGAAGGTGACGGAACCGGGTTTGACGGTGATCATGCGGTTTTCTCCTGACCGAGAGGAACAGAGGGAGCTGAGCTGGTGCCGACGACGCGATTTTCGCGGCGTAGGCAGCGCTCGCCGACGACGAGCTGGAAGCCGGCGATGACAATGCTCATCACCACGATCAGCATGGATGAATAGGCGATCGCCACGCCGTACTCCCCATTCTCGACGAGGCCGACGATATAGGACGTGGCCATGTTGTATTCCGCGCTGACGAGGAAGATGACAGCGCTGATCGAGGTTATGGCGCGAACGAAAGAGTAGACCAGGGCAGCGGTGATGGCTGGCCGCAGCAGCGGCAGGATCACCTTGCGGATCGTCCGGAAACTGTCCGCACGCAAAGTCAGCGAAGCCTCGTCCAGGCTCTTGTCGAGCTGGCTCATCGCCGCGATCCCGCCGCGTACGCCGACCGGCATATTGCGGAAGACGAAGCAGAGGATGAGGATCAGCGCCGAGCCGGTCATCTCGATCGGAGGCAGGTTGAAAGCCATGATGTAGCTGACGCCGATAACCGTTCCGGGGATGGCGAAGCTCATCATCAGCGCGAATTCGAAGACGTTCCGCCCGACGAATTTCTGCCGTACGATGATATAAGCCGTGAGCAGGCCCACCGCAGCGGTCAGGGGCGCGGAGACGAGCGCGATTTCCATCGTCGTCCAGAAGGAGTTCCACGCCACGCCGGTCCACGCGATTGCGCCATTGTCGAAACCGATCGAGAAGGCGCGAGCGTAATGGTCGAGCGTCAGCGAGTTGTCGAGGCCCCAGGTTTTCACGAAGCCGCCGATCAGGATCATTCCATAAACGATGACGGTGAAAATCATCCACGGAACGACCACCGCATGCACGGCAATGAAAAGGCCCCGCGGCAATGCGATATGAGCGCCGCTGTCGCCCTTGCCGGTGACCGTGGCGAAGCTTTTGCCCGATAGCCAGAGACGCTGGGCAAGGAATGCCGAGAGAGTGAAGCAGAGGAGCACGATGGCAAGAACGGCCGCGCGCGACGGATCGTTCTGCGATCCGACGACGGCAAAGAAGATTTCCGTCGAAAGTACGCCATGCGTGCCGCCGAGCACGAGCGGATTGCCGAAATCGGCCATGCTCTCGATGAAGCCGATCAGGAAGGCGTTGGCGAGACCGGGCTTCATCAGTGGCAGGGAGACGCGCCAGAACGTTCGCCAACGACCGGCACGCAGGGTCTGCGATGCCTCCTCCATCGAGGGGCTGACGCCTTCGACGACGCCGATAAGAACGAGGAAGGCGATCGGCGTAAAGGAGAGCACCTGGGCGATCCAGATGCCGGTGAGCCCATAGAGCCAGCGGCCTGGCTCGATACCCAACAGGCTCGACAAGGTCTCGGTGATAACGCCGGCGCGGCCGAACAGCAGCGTCAGCGCCAGGCCAATGACGAAGGGCGGCGTGATGATCGGCAGCACCGTCAGCAGGCGCAATCCCTTTTTGAAAGGAAAACGCGTGCGCGTCGCCACCAGCGCAAAGCCGAGGCCGAGCAGGGTCGAGCAGGAAGCTGTCATGAGGGCGAGAAGGAGTGTGCGCCAGGCAACACCGCAACGTTCTTCGCCCGCTATGCAGGCCAGGCTCCAAATGCCGGGGTCCTGGATGTTGCGTATAAGACCATCCGGATTGAAGGAACCATCGAAATCCTGCACCGAAGCGATGAACATGCTGCCGATCGGGTAGAAAACGAAGACGGTGACCAGGAATGCAAGGATGGAAATCGAGCCGACGATGAAGGCGTCTCCCTTCATCACTCCGCGTTCGGCCAGTCCGAAGGCAAAGAGGAGAACGAAGACGAGCGCCAGGAGGACCGCGCCGGCACCCATCGAAGGCTGTCCTTCGGACAACATGCCGAACAGGTTTTCACTGATTGCCCAGGTCCAGCCGGAAAAGCCGATTGCCAGTCCCTGCAGAGACAGGAAGACGAGGCCGACGGCGCCGATCCAGGCGAGCAGGGTTCCGCGCCGCATCGGATTGCCCACCAGACGCGCCAAACAGCCGAGCAGAAAGAGCAGGACAACGCCGGCAAGCCAACTTCTTCCATGCTGCAGGATTTGTAGCAGGCCTGGCGCCGTATCGGCGGAGAACGGGAATGCAGACAGCCATTTGAATCCGAAGAAGCCGCCCTCGATGCGATACCACGGGACCAGGATCAGGGCAGCCGCTCCCAGGCCAAGGACGATGTCCAATCGGCGATTGCCACGTCTCATGGCATACCTCTTATTTCACGTTGATGAAATGGGAGAATGGAGCGGCATCCCGGATTCGTCCGGGATGCCACGTCATTCATCGATCTTCAGTTGGCAATGGCGCCGACTTCCCGGTCCCAGCGCTCAAGCAGGGCCTTGCGCTTTGCCGGATCGCCATAGGTCTTGAAGTCGTAGTCGATCAGCTTGATGTCTTCGAACTTCGGCGCTTCCTTCGGCACCTCCGCCGATTTGTTCGACGGCAGCTGGAAGGACTTGGCATCCTTCATGCGCGACTGAACTTCGGGCTGCAGCGCCCAGTCGTACCAGACCTTGGCATTGTCGAGATTGCGGGCGCCTTTGATGATCGACATGGAGCCGATTTCATAGCCGGTGCCCTCGCATGGCGCGACCGACTTGACCGGAAAGCCTTCGGCGGTCTGGGCGACGGCATCATGCATGAACACGATACCAAGCGCCGTTTCGCCCCGCGCCGCAGCCTTGACCGGAGCCGATCCGGACTTGGTGTATTGCGAGACGTTGGCGTTCAGCTTTTTCAGATAGTCGATGGCCTGGTCTTCGCCCATGATCTGCACCAGTGAAGCGAGAGCTGTATAGGCCGTGCCCGACGAGTTCGGATTGGCGATCTGGATTTCGCCCTTCAATTCCGGCGCCAGGAGATCGGCCCAGCAACGGGGTTCTTTATAACCCTTGGTCTTGAAGATCTCGGTGTTGTAACCCCAGCCGAGCGCACCGGCATAGACGCCGACCGTCTTGAAGCCGGTGCTCTCCGCCTGCTTTTTGGCCCAATCCTGCAGCTGGTCGAGCATCGGCGACTTGTACTCCAGTGTCAGGTTTTCCGATGCTGCCTGAACATGCGGATCACCCGTGCCAGCCCACCAGATGTCGGTCTTCGGATTGCGAGCCTCGGCGCGTATCTTGGCATAGGTCTCGCCCGAGGACAGGCGCACCATATTCACCTTAATGTCGTGAGCCTTTTCAAAGTCGCCCTGCATCTGTTCGCAGATGACGACATCGGCCGAGCAGATGAGGTTGAGCTCGCCAGCGGCCTGGACCGAACCGGCAGCCAGCGCCGTTCCGGCAAAGAGAAGCGTGGAAAGAACTGTCAGTCGCATGGGTATCCTCCTGTTGCTTGCGTCTGAGAGGGTGTTGGGTCAGCGGCACACGCGCTGCCCGTCGCGGCGCGTCGATCGCACCGTGTGCCAAATGTCGGATGGCGGTCGGATGCCGGCCTATTGGGTCGGAGAAATCTCGGTGTCGAAACGGGTCAACAGCCGACTTCGCTCGTCGGACAAGCCGAATGTTGCAAAGTCATAATCCACCATCTTGATCATGGTGATGTCGGGGGCGGCCGGCGGCAAAGCCGCTTTGGCGTTCGACGGAACCTGGTTCTGGCCGGCGGCGGCTCCTGTCGCCTGGCCTTCGGGACTGAGGGCGAAATCGACGAAGGCTTGGGCGGCTCTGGCATTGCGGCTGCCCTTGACGATGCTGACCGCACCAATCTCGTAACCCGTCCCTTCGCAGGGGGCGACGATGACAAGGGGGGCGCCTGCTTCCTTCAGGGTGACCGCGTCATGCATGAAGGAGATGCCGATCAGGATTTCGCCCCGGGCGGCAGCCTTTACCGGCGCCGCGCCGGACCGGGTATACTCGACGATATTGCGGTTGAGCGCGGCCATGTACCGGAACGCCTCCTCTTCGCCGAGGAGCTGCACGAGTGTGGCCAGCATTGTGAAAGCGGTTCCGGAGGAATTCGGATTGCCGGACTGGATATGGCCGCGATAGGCCTCTTTCGTCAGGTCCTGCCAGCAGGTCGGGGCCGGAAGCTTCAGCGCTGCGAGGAGATCGGAATTGTAGGCGAAACCCAAAGCCCCCGCATATATGGCGGCCGACCGTGAGCCGGACATAGCAAAAAAGTTCTGCGCCCAAGGCAGCATATCATGTTCATGGTCGGGCTGGTATCGATCGAGCAGATCCTCTGAGGCAGCCTGCAGATGGGCATCACCGGTTCCACCCCACCAGACATCCACAGTCGGATTTGATTTTTCGGTACGGATCTGATCGAGTATGTCGCCGGTGCTCTTGCGAACCATCGAGATATCGATACCCGCGCGGGTTTCGAACGCTTTTTCCATGGTCATGCACCAGGCTTCGTCGACGCCGCACAGGACGTTCAATCGCGCCTCGCTCATGCCGTGGTTTGCGCCGCACAGCCAGAAAGCCATGCCCGCAGCAAAAGCGGTCAATATTCTCACGCAAGCCTCCCTTGGAACCTCCCGTTCCAATCTCCACAGGCAGCATGTCAGATCTTCGCGTCACCGCAATCGAAGAATGGTTACCGATTTTTCATCGCCGGGCGGAGCGACGTTACATTCATTACAAATGTGACAAACCCCATCATCAGAGTGTCTTTGAACATTGGCGGCGGCATGCCTATGATGGCGCCGGGAGGATCAAGCGGTGCTGAATCAGAAGGTTCGAATTCTGATCGTCGAGGACGATCCGGATATGGCGGAACTTATCTCCGATCTCGTCGAGGCCGAGGGGTGGATTCCGACCTGCGCGGGATCCGCCGAGGAGGCGACCGATATTCTGGCACGAGAGCAGATGCATCTGGTGCTGGTCGACCATAACCTGCCGCGGACATCCGGCCGGGCTTTCGCCCAAAAACTGCGGTCGGAGGCCAATATCGGTATCGTCATGGTGACGGCAGCCGGCAGTGCCGCCGATCGTGTTCTCGGCCTGGAAACTGCTGCGGATGACTATGTCGTCAAGCCGTTCGAACCGATCGAACTGACGGCCCGCATCAAAGCTGTCTTACGGCGAACCGTGCCCTCACTGAAACAGGAAAAGGAGAGTGAGCGGGAGCACGAACGTCCCTCTCTGCTGCTTGGCGATTGGGCCATCGACCTGATGGGCCGGCAAGCCGTCTGCCTCGCCGACCGCAGCAAAACGCTGACGACGGCCGAATTCGCCCTGCTTGAAATCCTTGCGCAGACCCCCAATCAGCCGGTGAGCCGGGCGCAGATCCTCGATCGGCTTGGCTCGGAAAGCGATCGCTACATCGACCGCAACGTCGACGTTCTGGTTCTGCGGCTCCGGCGGAAAATCGAACGCAATCCCGACCTCCCGCGCCATATCAAGACACGACGCGGAAAGGGCTATGTCCTGCACACCGGCGACGGCGAGCCGTCCGCGTGATCAGCCGCTCCTTTCTGTCGTCGATTGCCTTTCGCTTGCCGTTCGCGATTGCGTTTATCTGCTTCCTGGTGTTCAGCCTGTCGGCGATCGCGATCTACGGGCTGCAGCGCGCCCGTGACGAGATGGCAGCTTACGGCCTGCAGGCCTTCACGAGCCTCGCCAAGGCCTCGCTCGTTTCCCGGCAAGTCTCCGATCTGGTGTCGAGCGCGCCCTTCCTGATGAACTCGACCTCGCCATACCGGGTGGCAAGCGAGAGCCGCGCTGTCGTGCTGCAGGTCGACAGCCTGCTGAAGACGGCCGCGCCCCACGGAGCAGACCAGGCTGCCCGCGGCTTTGCGAGTCCGAGGATGGTTGAGCTTCTCGATCTTATCAGGACACAGACGCTTGTGCTTGCCAGGGATGCCGACGCTGCACAGAATCACAAAGCTGAAGCTGCCGCGGCGCTGGGGGAGGTGGCGACCGGCAAAGGCATCGTCGATCACGAGTTGCGCCGTCAAGTGAATGGAATCGTGCAAGCGGCTTCCACCTCCGACAGTCTTTTCCAGCTCGGTGAACTTCGCAGACGATACGTGGCGGATACGACGGCCGCGCAGGGGAAAACCGAGCCCGATTTGAGAATTTCGCCTGCCGAGCTGCAGCCGTATGAGCGCGTGTTCGAAGCTCAAACACGATACCTTTTGAATATGTTCGCGATCCGGGCGGCGGTCGCAAAGCTGCATGCCGTCTCCCGCGACCTCTCCCATGCAACGGAGACGCAAAGCGATGCAGTTGCACGCCAGCTGAACGACGATCTGCTTTCGACCTCCGATGCCTTGAGCCGGCTCCTGGCCACCGTGGCCTTGGCTTTCCTGCTCGTGCTCGTCATGGCCATATTCTCCATCCGGTCGGTCATGCGCGTATCACGGGGCATCGTGGCGCTGTCGAATGGCATGAATGCGCTCGCCAAGGGTGAAAACGAAGTGGGTCCGCCAGCCTATCGTGGAAATGAAACCGAGCTTGTGCGTCTGCTGGACGCCTTCCGAGCTTTCAAGGACAGCGTGGATCGCGTGTCTCGCTTGAGACGCACCGCAGAAGCCGCCGCTCGCACCATCCGTTCAACCTTTCGCAATATGAACGAGGGGATTGCGCTTTTCGACAGGATCGGGCGACCGATCACCATGAACAGGCGGATCATCGAACTGTTCGGCCATTCGGGTTCCGCGCGCAAATTGCCGCTGCGCCGGTTTGTCGAGCCGGTGCCGGAGATCGATCTCGCCCTGCTGCCCTCCGATCCGGAGCGCGGCACTCTGTCGGAACGCGCAGTCGTCCGCCATCGCACCGGCGACCAGCGGGTGATCGAGATCTCCATGTCACGACAGCCGGAGGGCGGCATCGTTCTTCTGGCACGCGACGTCACGCTGATGGATCGACAGGAAGCGGAAGCGGCAAAGGTTCAGCGACTGGACGGCATCATGCGCATGACGCATCAGGTGAGCCACGAAGTCGGCAACATGATCGGCATCATCACCGGCAGCCTCGGCCTTCTCGAGCGTGAAACCGGCTTCAACGATCGGCAGAAACGCAACATTGCGCGGATTCGCAAGGCTGCCGAGAGAGGACGTTCGCTGGCCGGCAGCATGCTGTCGATCGGCAGCCAGCAGCCGTTCTATCCAAGCGCGGTGGATGTCGCCAGCCTCCTTCGCGGAATGGCCGATATCCTGGAGATCGCTGTCGGCGCAAAGTGCCATATCAAGCTGGACCTGGATACCGGCCTGCCGGTCGTATCGCTCGACGCGGCCCTTTTGGAGCAGTCCGTTCTGAACCTCTGTCTCAACGCTTCGGCAGCGATGCCGACAGGAGGCGTCATCATTATCGGTGCAACGGCAAACGGAGACACCTTGCTGATCTCGGTGACCGACAGCGGCATCGGCATGAGCCCAGAGGTCGTAGACAAAGCTTTCGAGCCTTATTTCACCACACGAGGCGGAGATGGTGGAGCAGGGCTTGGCCTGGCCATGGTTTATGGCTTCGTCCGTCAGAGCGGCGGAGAGGCATCCATCTATTCCTCTCCCGGGCACGGAACGACCGTCAAGCTGAGCTTCCCCACAGGTTTGCGCTAGTTCACATCGCCGCCGAAAATCCGGGCGAGCAGGATGCCGGTGACGAGCATGCCGGCCGCCACGAAGATCGTATCGCCCGGCGTGCCGATATAGAGCGGCCCGATATTGGCAAACAGCAGGAAGGCGACGAGGAAATTCGCCCAGCCCCAGACGACATTCGCCGTCGGCGAACTACGTTGGCTCCGCGGTGCGAACGGGATGCGGAACGGCCTGCCGCTGACGCCGTTGACGAAATGCGGGATACCGTTGGTCAAAAGGGCGGCGGCGATGAAATGGACGATGTAGGCGATCCAGGGCAAGAACTTCTCCAGTGCTGCAAGTGGCGTCAACGGAGGAATGTGGCCGGGAATGTCATGCCGGCAAGAGTAGCCTGGAAACGCAGTGTGGTGTGGCAGCTGCCGCAGAACAGCGACGGGCCTGACCCGGTCAGATCAGCAGGAAATCTTTGAAGTGAAGCTCAGCGGAATTGTCGAGCTCCGCGACATGCATTGCCGCGCCCGCGGCACTCCCATCCGCGTCAAAAGATAGAACGCCGCTCGCCTGATCGTAGATCAGCTTGTCATCCGCCTCGAGCGCTTTCTTGCCGTGAACGAAATTCTCATCCGAAAATGCGGACAGGCTGAGCGCGGCGAAAATCGAATGGTCGAGCAGCAGCTTGTCTTCAGCCGCGGAGAAGAAATCCCGGATCTTCTCGACGCTCATATTGTCGGGCTTCACATCGAAGACGAAGTTATCGCCTCCGCTGCCGCCGGTCAGCCTGTCCTCACCGGCTTTGCTGTCGATATGAGTATCAATTCCGAAGGAGCGAATAATATCGTTTATTCTATCGGATTGGGCCATAGCTTTCTCCCGATTTGCAATGCAATCGGCCATGAGAAAATATCCCCATTTTCCGTCGCCAATTCGTTTTAATACACGCGGAGGGCCGTGCATTGCCGCTTGTTAACCATGATTTGTTGTCTTGAATGTGGCCCGTATCGGGCCGCAATTTGTGTAACGCGACCGTCAATCTTTGCTTGCATTTTTCCGGTCGGGGGGCAGATCATGCCTGGGTGAGACGGCCGCATCAGCAGAGCCGGGGAAAATCCGAAGCATCTGGAGGTTCCGATGACCGTCAATGTTCATTTCCGGTTTCGCAGCGGTCTGCTGTCGATGGCGTTCGACAATGTCCGCCTCCGCGGCGGTTGGGACCGGCACGGCCGCCCCTCGGCCGACTGGACATCGGTTCCCATGCAGCGCTCCGAGGACGAAGATGGCTATGATGTCTTTGTCGCCAGGGTTTCCTTTCCCGATGGCGAGATCGGCACGAATTTTCGCTGGGGTATCGAGCTTGACCGGCCGGGCGTGGCGGATCTATGGGCTATCGCCGCCGAATTGGACGACGAGGCCTCGTCGCGTCGGGAATGTTCCTTCGAACTCCAGCCGGGCATGGAGCCGCAGATCTATTATCTGACATGGATCGGCCGTCTGGGGGCGAACCGGATTGAAAGGCGCAACGGTGCCGACCGCATTCGTTTCTCGGTCTGGGCGCCGAACGCCCGGGAAGTCTTGCTGGTGCTCGCCGATCCCGCCATCGGCTACGTCGCCGACGACGGCACCGGAGCGCTCGGGACCATCAGCATGCGAAGGACTGTCGACGGGTTCTGGACCGTTGAAACCGGCGACGATCACCGCCTTTCGGATTTCGACGGCATGGTCGGCACGCCCTATATGTATCGCATCACCAAGGACGACGGATCGCTCGCCTACCGGACCGACATCTGGTCGCTGATGCAGATCGGGGCGGGAGATTTCGATCCGGATGGTGCGCCTTATCATGGATCGCCGGCTGGTTTGGACGGACCGCAGAGCTGCTCGGTCGTCTGCGACCCGAAGCGGGTGGTGCTGCCGTCCGGGCAGGAGCTTGCCGCGCAGGCTTTCTGGGCTGACGAATTCGTGGCCGGCCGCAAACTTCCGGACCGGCTCGAGGATCTGGTGATCTATGAATTGCATGTCGGCGCGCTCGGTTTCGGCAAACCCGCGCCGGGAACGCTCGATGATGCGATCGCCTTCGTTGCGCATCTTTCCGCGCTCGGCGTCAACGCCGTCGAACTGTTGCCGATCGCCGAATTCGAGGCGCGGGCCAATTGGGGTTACGGCACCTCGCATTTCTTTGCCGCCGATCAGGGCGCCGGCGGCACCGACCGGCTGAAGTTATTCGTCAAGGCCTGCCACCAGCAGGGCATCGCCGTCATTCTGGATGTCTGTTACAACCACTTCGATCCGGATGGCGAGCGGGCGCAATGGGCCTATGATTCCAACGATCCCACCCGCAATATCTACTACTGGTATGAGGGACGCCCAGGCGACTACGCCAATCCCGCGGGCGGCTATATCGACAACATCTCCACGGGATGGGCGCCTGCCTTCGACGAGGAGGCGGTTCGGCAGCTTTTCATCTCGAGTGCGGCATTTCTCGTCTCCGTCTGCCATATCGATGGCTTCCGGCTCGATCAGACCAGTTCGATCCATCAATATCCAGTGCTGCATGCCGACGGCCGGCGCGCCGATCGGGCAGCCGCCTTCGGCGCCAAATTCCTGAAGCAGTGGACCCGCACGATGCGGCTGATCAAGCCGCAACTTTTCCTGACAGCCGAGGATTATTCGGACTGGTCGGCAATGACGGAGCCGAGCCTGACCGGCGATGGGCTCGGTTTCGACGCCACCTGGTACGGCGATTTTCATCACAACCTTGTCGAATATCACGGTGGCGCGCAGGCGCAGCTTTTGAAGAATGCCGGTTTTGGCGACAGTCGGGCGCTGACCATGTCGTCGCTTGCCGGCGCATTGCAGACGAGCGCGCGATCGAAGGTGGTCTACAACCAGTCGCACGACGATTGCGGCAATCGCGAAGGGTCGGCACGAACCGCTGTCATCGCGGTCAATTTCGCGCCGATCGTCGGCAAGACTAGAGCTTGGGCGGAGGCGAGATCCAGGTTTGCGGCGGCGATGACGCTGCTATCGGCCGGGACGCCGATGTTTTTCATGGGCGAGGAAATCGGCGCCCAGAAGCCCTATCGTTACAATGATTTCCTGGAGAACCGGGAGAATATCCTCGGCGAGGCTGCGGGCAACGGGGCAGGGATGATCAGCTGTTATCGCGACCTAATCGCCCTCAGCATCAAAGAGGCAGCCATTCGCTCCCGCAACATCGCCATTCCTTACGTCCATGACGAAGACCGGGTGGTCGCATTTCATCGGTGGAACGACAGCGAGGATTTCCTCGTGGTGGGATCGCTGAACGACGCTGCTTTCCAGAACGGCTATCGGCTGCGCAGCGAGCGTCTGGGAGACGACCTCTGGGAAGAGATCTTCAATAGCGATGCTGAGACCTATGGCGGCTGGAATGTCGGCAACGGCGGCGGAAGGATCAGAGCCACTGCGGGAATGCTCGATGCCGTGCTGCCTGCCTCAGGCGTCCTGGTGTTTCGCAGGCTGTGATGCGTCGCGCCTTCCAAGGCAGCAGGCAATGGGTGCGCAGGGCGCTCAGGCAAATCCGACCGGCAGGTTTTCCAGTTTTCTGCCGGCACCGTAGTCGCGCTCGTGCTGCGAGCGGCGGCGGCCGTCGCGGCGAGCCGACAGATCGATCCGGTTTTCGGCAAAGATCCCATCGGCATAGGTGCCAGTGTCGTGGCAATCGGTGTCGATCTTGGGGGTAAGGGTTTTCAGGATCATCGGGGTTCCTCCGCGGCGCACCATCAACACTCGGAAAGGCCGCTTCGTTCTCTTTATAAACTCTGAATTATTAATAAATTAACCATAAGCGTCACGGAAAGGCTCAGCAGTTGCCAACGTCCTGCCGCACACGTCGACGTGGAATGGCCTTGCCGTGGAACTCAGGGACCGTGATTGCCGTTGATATCGAAGGACACAGGAGGTTTCCATGCAGTTGATCGATACGCGAGTGTCACAGGCCGGTGACATCTTCACCGTCGAATTCCTGGGCGAGGGAGGGGAATCGATCTCCGTCAAGATCGACAACTCTCACGGCGAACTCGACCACTCCAAGGCCGTCGACCACGCCAAGGTGATGATGGTCCAGCTGACCAGCTTTTCCGGCAGCGAGGCGGATGGCAGCATCAACCGTTACGACGCGTTGAGCAACGGCAATTTCGACGAAGGCAGCAAGGGCCTGATCGGCCAGCCGAGCGCACGTTCGACCCATGATAGCGCGGTGCTGGAGGAAGAGCTCAATGAAGGTCTTGAGGACAGCTTTCCGGCAAGCGACCCTGTATCGGCAACGGTATCGTCCATTCCCGCCAACGCGCGACGGCACTGATCGCACTACCTTTTGAATTCCAATTGCCGGAAAAGGCTGCCCGTTCCAGCGGGCAGCCTTTTCATTGCATGACAGATCGATGTCAAAACTGAGAAACAGCTGAAAACATCAGATGTCTGATTGACATGGGAGCCTTCTAGAGAGGGCCCGAGAAGGGAGTGCGCACGACGCGCTTCTAAGGTCTCGGAGACGCACTCATGAAAATCATTCAGATCACCGACACCCATTTCAGCCCGAACAAGCCGCATTTCAACGGCAACTGGGCGCCGCTTCTGAGCTGGATCGAAGCGACCGGCGCCGATCTGATCATCCACACCGGCGATCTCACACTCGACGGCGCCGACAAGGACGAGGACATCACATTCTCGATGGATCTGATGCGGCAAGTGTCGATCCCGATGCTGATCGTCCCCGGCAATCACGATGTCGGCCATCTCGAGGGGTCCGACCAGCCCGTCAACGCCGAGCGGCTGGCCCGCTGGCGCAGCCTTGCCGGTGACGATCGCTGGCTGGAGGATGCGGCCGGCTGGCGCTTCATCGGCTTGAACTCGCTGCTTCTCGGTCATGAGGATGACGAGGAAGAGGCCCAGTTCGAATGGCTCGCCAAGGCGCTCGAAGACAGGGCAGGGCGGCGCGTGGCTCTCTTCGCGCATAAGCCTCTGTTCGTCGATGCACCCGATGAAGGCGATACCGGCTATTGGAGCGTTCGTCCGGCTCAGCGCCGGCGGCTTTATGATCTGATAGCAGCCCATGACGTGGCGCTGTTTGCCAGCGGCCACCTTCACCGGGCCTGGCAGGGTCGCTTCGACGATACCCAGTTGACCTGGGGCCCGTCGGCGGCCTTCATCATCGACAAGATGGAGCGCGAGATGCCGGGCGAGCGCCTGATCGGCGCCGTCATCCACGAGTTCGATAGGTCGGTCGAAAGCCAGATCGTCGCCGTTCCCGGCATGACCGCGCATGTGCTCGACGATGTCGTGCTCGAGGTCTATCCGCAGGCGGTCAAGCCGCGCGAGGCCGTCGAATGAGCGCGCTCTCGCTTCGCAGCATCACCAAGGCCTTCGGCGGCAACCAGATCCTCAACGGCGTCAGCCTCGATGTCGGCGCCGGCGAATTCATCGCCCTGGTCGGCCCCTCCGGCTGCGGCAAGAGCACGTTGCTGCGCGTCCTTGCCGGCCTCGACCATGCCGAAAGCGGTGAGATCCTGATCGGCGGACGAGATATGTCAGGCGTGGCGGCAGCCGAGCGCAACATCGCCATGGTCTTTCAGTCCTACGCGCTCTATCCGCATCTGACGGCATCTCAGAATATCGCCGTGCCGCTGGCGATGCGCCGGCTGTCGAGACTGGAGCGGCTGCCGTTCGTGGGATCGCTCATTCCAGGACAGCGCGCCACACGGGCGGCGATCGCCCACGATGTCAGGGAAATGGCGACCTCGCTGAAGATCGACCATCTGCTCGACCGCAAACCCGGCCAGATGTCGGGCGGCCAGCGTCAGCGTGTGGCGCTCGCCCGTGCCATGGTGCGCCAGCCGAGCATCTTCCTGATGGATGAGCCGCTGTCCAATCTCGACGCCAACCTGCGCGTCCACGCCCGCGGCGAGATCGTCGAACTGCACCGCCGCGCCGGCGTGCCGACGCTTTACGTCACCCATGATCAGGCGGAGGCGCTGTCGATGGCCGACCGCGTCGCCGTGATGATAGGTGGCCGATTGCTGCAGATCGCAACTCCTCAGGTCATCTATGACGACCCGGCCCATATCGAGGTCGCCCGCTTCATCGGCCAGCCGCGCATCAACCTGCTTCCGGCCTTTGTCGAAGGCGGCGTGATCCTGTGCGGCGGCCTGCGGCTGACGCTTGAAAATGCACCTGCCGGCAAGACGCCGGTCACGATCGCCATTCGCCCCGAATTCGTCTTTCTCGCCAAGAGCCGGCATGACGGCCTTGCCGCCCGGATCGAACGCCTCGAATTCCTGGGGTCCGAAGTCATCCTCCATTGCCGGCTCGATGCGATCGGCGAGACCGTCATCGCCAAGGTACAGCCGTCCGAAGCCTCCGGGCTTGCGGCGGGCGATGCCGTGGGGCTCCGATTGTCGCCCGGCCGCATGCTGGTCTTTGCCGAGGACGGCAGCCGGCTCGCCGGCGTGGTCGCCGGCGGCGATGCCGGACTCAGCTCTGCTGATGCCGGGCTCAGTGGTGATGCCGATACCGAGCGGGAGAGGGCGCATGGCTAGCCTCGCCTCCATGGCCATTCCTGGTCATTCCGCTCTTGCCCATCGCCGCAGCGAGGGCCGCATCGCCTGGATGCTGGTGCTGCCGGCGATAACACTGCTTTTTCTCTTCGTACTTTTGCCGGTCGCCGCTGTCGTCGTGCTCGGCTTTACCGATTTCGAACTCGGCTACGGCAAGTTCCGTTTCGTCGGCTTCGAGAACTACGCCCACCTGATCACCGACCGCACCTTTCGCAAGTCGCTGTGGAATACCACGGTCTATACGGCGATCGTCGCGCCCGTCTCGATCCTGCTCGGCCTCGGCATCGCCATGCTGATCGAAAGCGAGCCTGCGGCCCGCAGCGTCTTCCGCACCGCCTATTTCCTGCCGGTCGCCTCGCTGATCGTCGCCATGGCGACCGTCTGGCAATATATGTTCCACCCGACGATCGGCCCGATCAATGCGCTGCTGGCGCTTGCCGGATTGCCCGGTCCGAACTGGCTGGGCAGCTCCGGCACCGTACTTTACAGCCTGTCGATCATCGGCGTCTGGCAATCGGCCGGCTTCAACATGGTGCTCTTCCTGGCGGGGCTGACGGCAATCCCGCGCGAGCTTTACGCCGCAGCGGAAGTGGACGGCGCAAAATCCTCGCTCGACCGCTTCCTGCTGGTGACCTGGCCGATGCTCGGGCCGACGACGCTCTTCATCATCACCATCAGCATCACCAATGCCGTGCCGATCCATGCGACGGCGCTGCCGCTCTATGTCGCCTTCGACCGCGCCTCGCTGCTCAACAGCTATGCCGCTCTTGTTGCGCCCTTCACCATTTCGGTCTTTGCCATCTTCATGTTCCTGCAGTTCTTCCGCGCCATGCCGGACGACCTCATTCATGCCGCCCGTCTCGACGGCATGTCGGAGCTCGGCATCGTCGCACGCGTCATCGTGCCGAATGCCTGGCCGGCGGTCACCGCCTTCGCCATCTTCTCGGTCGTCGCCCATTGGAACGATCTCTACTGGCCGCTGATCGTCATCAGCAAGCAGGACTATGCCACGCCGCCCCTCGGGCTGATGTATTTCCGCGCCGCCGAGGCCGGCGACGACTACGGCGCGCTGATGGCGGCGACCCTGATCATTACCCTTCCTCTCGTCGCCGCCTTCCTGCTTGCGCAGAAGCGTTTCGTCGAGGGCATCACCATGACCGGTCTCAAAGGCTGACCGGCTTCAACCAGGAGAACGAGCGATGAAACATATCACCCAGCTTCTCGCCGCAGCGGCCGTATCGATGGCAATCGCGCTTCCAGCGCATGCCGAGACGACGCTGACGGTTCACTACCCCATGCCGGGCTTCTTCAAGGACGTGATGGACACGATCTCGAAGAAGTTCATGGCGGAGAACCCCGATATCAAAATCCAGTTCGCCAGCCCGTCGGCGACCTATGAGGAAGGCATCCAGACGATCCTTCGCCAGGTCGGCACCAGCGAAATGCCCGATATCACCTTCATCGGCCTGAACCGCCTGCGCATGCTCGACGAACGCGATGTCGCCGTCGACCTCGGCCCGCTCGTCAAGAAAGACGGCAACATGGCCGAGCAGGGCTTCTCCGACACGATTCTCAAGCTCGCCCAGGTGAAGGGCAAGCAGGTGGGCCTCGCATTCGCGACCTCCAACCCGATCATGTATTACAACGCCGATCTCGTGAAGGCAGCCGGCGGCAACCCTGACAATCCGCCGAAGACCTGGGATGAGGTCATTGCGCTCGGCGGCAAGATCAAGGCGCTCGGCAACGGCGTCGACGGCATCGATTTCCGCTGGCAGGGCGACGATTGGATGTTCTCCGCACTGCTCTTCGGCGCCGGCGGCAGGATGCTGAACGACGATGAAAGCAAGGTCGCCTTCAACGGTCCGGAAGGTCAGAAGGCCGTCGAGGTCCTGCATCGCCTGGCCACCGAAGGCGGCATGCCGGTCTTCACCAAGCCCGCCGGCGAACAGGCTTTCGCAGCCGGCAAGGTCGGTTTCGAGTTCCAGACCACGGGCGCGCTGCGCAACACGATCAAGAATGTCGGTAACAAATTCGATCTGCGCACCGCCAAGATCCCGCTGATCGATCCGGTGAACGGCCGTCTTCCCACCGGCGGCAACGCCGTCGTCATCCTGACCCATGACGCTGCCAAGCAGGACGCCGCCTGGAAGTTCGCCAAATTTGCCGCCGGCCCTTACGGCGCCTCGGTCGTCGTGCCCGGCACCGGCTATGTCCCGAACAACGAGCTTGCCGCGAAGTCAGCCAACTATCTCGGCGATTTCTACAAACAGAACCCGCTGTTCCAAGCCGGCCTCAGCCAGATGCCTGTCATGATCCCCTGGTATGCCTTCCCCGGCTCGAACGGCGTCAAGGTCACCCAGACGATCGTCGACAACCTCTCGCGCATCGTCGACCAGTCGGCCGAACCCAAAGAAGCGCTCGACGACGCGGCCGCCGACGTCGAAGGCATGCTGCCGCGCAGCTGATCGCTTTCCGCGTCAGAAGAAGGGCCGTCACGCCGAGTGCGTGGCGGCCCTTTTGTTTCGAAGCTTCAGATGGCGCGCACCGTGCCGCCGCGGCGCAGCGTATAGGCGACATCGAGATGGCGGGCGGGGGCGGCATTCTCCGCCATGTCTAGGAGCAGCGAGGCGGCCGTCGCCCCCATGCTGGCATCCGGCATTTCGATTGTCGTCAGCGGCGGATCGATCAGCCGGCCGATGGCGATGCCGTCGAAGCCGGCGACCGATACATCCCCGGGCACCGACAGCTCCTCGCGCTTCAGCGCGCCGATGACGCCGAGCGCCAGAAGGTCATTGGAGGCGATGATCGCCGTCGGCGCAAGCGAGGTCATCACCGTGCCGAGGTCGATCTGGTCGTAGCCGCCGAGGAAGGGGATTTGCACGGCGTCGAGCGGTGGCAGCTCGTTCTCGGCCATGGCGTCGAGATAACCCCGGTAGCGCAGGCGGGCGCGGTCGGAAGCGGCAAAATTGCCGGAAAGGAAGAGAATGCGGCGATGGCCCATGCCGATCAGGAAGGTGGCGATCTCGCGGCCCGCGCCGCGATTGTCGGCGGTGACGGCCGCCGGAAACTGCGCGGTCGGGAGGTTGTTGAGCAGCACGGTCGGCGGCAGTCTGGCCAGCAGCGCCTCGCTGGTCGACGGATCGCAGACGGTGAGGATCAGCCCGGTCGGCTGGTCGTTGAGCAGGGCGGCGACGGCGTCAGCCTCGCGCGCCGGATCGTAATTCGACTGGGCGATCAACACGCCGTGGCCGGCGACCAGCATGCGGTTTTGGATGCTCGACAGCGACGACGCAAAGACCGGATTGGTGATGCTCGGAATCAGCACGCCGACCACCGGCCGGCGCCCGATCCGCCCGGCGGAATGGCCGGCCGGGCGATAGCCGAGTTCTGCGGCGGCGCGGCGCACCTTGCGCACCATCAGGTCGCTCGCCGGTCCGTCACGGCTGAGAACCCGGCTTGCGGTTGCCAGCGAACATCCGGCCCGGAAAGCGACCTGCTGCAATGTCGCCATCGAAAACGCCTCCTGGTGACAGATAAGGCGCAATCCCTTAGGAGGTTTCGATGACATTGGTCTGACATCGGCGGAAGCAGCTGGCCGGAGTTTTGCCGTCTCGTCCACTGGCACACATAGAAGTTGAAGAGAAATGCAACCTGTGGAATAGTCAGATCAACACGATCCATCTCTTTACGCTCATCCCTGGACAAGAATGTCTTATAAAATGGAATGCTCCGCCGCCTGGCGGTTTCTCGCGACGGTTGCTCTGGTCGCAAGCTTGGCGTCGCCGGCCTATGCGGACACCTCGTCCACATCCTGGCCACAAACACAAAGCGACCTACAAGCCGACACCGACGTCCATTTCGGCACGCTCGCCAACGGAATGCGGTTTGCGATCATGCGCAATGCCACGCCACCCGGGCAGGCGGCGATCCGCTTTCGCATCGGCTCCGGCTCGCTCGAGGAAAACGACAACCAGCAGGGCTTGGCGCATTTTCTGGAGCATATGGCCTTCAAGGGTTCGACGCATGTCGCCGAAGGGGAGATAATCCGTATCCTGCAGCGCAAGGGCCTGGCCTTTGGGCCTGATACCAACGCCCACACCTCTTATGACGAGACTGTCTATGCACTCGATCTTCCCGAGGTCGATGCTGACACGGTTTCGACGGGCCTGATGCTGATGCGGGAGACGGCGAGCGAACTGACCCTCGATGCCGGCGCCTTCGATCGCGAACGCGGCGTCATCCTGTCGGAGGAGCGGCTGCGCGACACGCCGCAATATCGCGCAGGGCTCGGAATCATGAATTCCTTGCTCGCCGGCCGCCGCGCGACCATCCGCGTGCCGATCGGCAAAACCGACATCATCAGCAATGCGCCTGTAGACCTCGTCCGTGATTATTACCGGGCCAATTATCGGCCCGAGCGGGCAACGCTGATGGTGGTGGGCGATATCGACCCGGCTGCCATGGAAACCCAAATCCGGCAGCACTTCGGCGACTGGAAGGCCGTGGGGCGGGCACCAACAAAACCGGATCTGGGCACACTGGAGACGAAAGGCGAAAGCGCCGACGTCCTCGCTGTTCCCGGCGGCATGACCAGCATCCAGATAGCCTGGACGCGTCCCAATGACGCCGCGGCTGACACATTTGCCAAGCGCCGCACGCAGCTTATCGAAGATCTCGGCCTGTTGGTGCTCAAACGTCGGGTGAGCACTATTGCCAGCAAGGCGGATGCCCCTTTCATCAGTGCGGTCGCCGGCTCCCAGGATCTTCTTGATTCCGCGCATATCGTCCTGATCGTGGCGAATTCCGAGCCGGATAAATGGCAGGCGGCGCTCGCGACCATCGACCAGGAACAGCGGCGTATCGAGGAGTTCGGCGTTGCGCAGGCTGAACTCGATCGTGAAATCCTCGAATATCGCTCGTTCCTCCAGGCTGCCGCGGCCGGAGCCGCGACGCGCACGACCACCGACATCGCTTCCATGCTGGCCAGCAGCGTCGATGACAATCAGGTCTTTACGTCGCCCGCCGAAGACCTTTCGCTGTTCGAGACGATCACGAAGGACGTCACGGCAGCCGAGGTCAATCAGGCGCTGCGGCATGCCTTCTCCGGCAACGGTCCGCAGGTCGTGCTGCAGACGGCCCAATCACCGCAGGGCGGAGCCGACGCGGTTCGGCAGGCCTATGATGCTTCAAAGGCTACTGCCGTCTCGGCATCATCCGGTGCAGCCGACGTCGCCTGGCCCTACACCCATTTCGGCGAGCCGGGCGCCGTGGTCGAACGCCGCGCCGTCGACGATCTCGGCGTGACCATGGTGCGCTTTTCCAATGGCGTCCGGCTTACGGTCAAGCCGACCAAGCTGCGCGCCAATGAAGTGCTGGTGCGCGAAGATATCGGCCGCGGCCGGCTGGACCTGCCGCAGGACCGTCCCGCCCCGATCTGGGCGTCTCCGGCCGTCGCGCTGTCCGGCGTCAAGGCCATGGACTACCAGGATATCCAGAAAGCGCTGACGGCCAACATCGTCGGCATCGACTTCTCCGTCGGCGACAGTTCCTTCAGCTTCGACGGCCGCACGCGAACTGAAGATCTTGCGACGCAATTGCAGCTGATGACGGCATACACCGCCGATCCCGCCTACCGCCCGGAGGCTTTCAAGCGGGTGCAGCAGGCCTATTTGAGCGGCCTCGATCAGTATCAGGCGACCCCCGGCGGCGTTGTCAGTCGCGATTTCGGAGGTCTCGTGCATTCCGGCGATCCGCGCTGGACCTTCCCCGATCGCGCTGCCTTGTCCGCCGCCAAGCCGGACGATTTCGAGGCGCAGTTCCGGCCCATGGTTTCCACCGGCCCGATCGATATCACCATCGTCGGCGACGTCACGGTGGATGACGCAATCCGGATGACAGCCGAAACCTTTGGCGCTTTGCCGCCGCGGCCGGAGGCGGTGCTGAGCAAGGAGTGGGGTGACGTGCGTTTCCCGGCGGCGAACAAGACGCCCATTTTGCTGACCCATAGCGGCAGGGCGGATAACGCGGCCGCCGCCTTCGGGGCACCGATCGGCGATTTGCTCTCCGATCTGCCGCGGTCCTTCACCGCCAATATCGCCACCCAGATTTTTCAGAACAGGCTGATCGACCAGTTTCGTATTGCGGAAGGCGCAAGTTATGTCCTGGAGGGTGACGCGAACCTGTCACGCGAAATCCCCGGCTATGGCTACGCATTTTTCTACGTCGAGACGGAACCGGCAAAGATCGGGCGCTTCTATGCACTTGCCGACGACATCGCCAATGACCTGCGATCGCATGATGTCTCCCCGGACGAGTTCGCGCGCGCCCGGGAACCGATCATCGAGACACTGAAGCATCAGCGGCAGAGCAACGAATATTGGATCGAATCTCTGCGGGGCGCTCAGATGGATCCGCGTCGTTTAGACCGGATACGCGACAGTCTCAGCGGCTACGACAAGGTCACCGTCGAGGATATTCGCGCATTTGCCGGGACCTATTTCAGCCCGGAAAACTTCTGGAAATTCGAAGTACTGCCGGCGGCGGTAAGATAGGCGCTCCGGGGCTCCGGCATCGTCGTGCGATCGCTCAGCCGCGGCGTTTGACCACGCGCATGTTCATCTCTGAGCGAAGCGTGAAGCCGAGCGCGAGGTAGAGGGCGATGGCGGACGTATTTGCCGCATAGGCATGCAGATAGGCGGTATCGCCGCCGGATGCGATTTCGCCGGCAACGAAGCGGAAGAGCAGGGTGCCGAGGCCGCGCCCCTGGAAATCGGGATGGGTGCAAAGTCCGCTGAGTTCGATGAAACCGGTCTGCCGCATCCGCTGCCCGGCCATTGCCATTAGCCGGCCCTCGCTTCTGATCCCCCAGAAGCTGCCGAGGCTCTGGGCTCTGAGCGTGAATGGGCCGGGTTTGGTCAGCGTCGCCAGAGCCAGCATGTCGGCGGCATCGGCCTCCGTCAGCCTCTCGATGCGGGAATCCGAAATCCGCTTATGCGGCCGCTCGGCAATCATCTGGACCGCCGATGCTTCCGTGGCAACGGCAAGGCCTGTTGGGATGGCGATCGGCCCGGCTTCCGAGAGGATCATGCTCTCCTCGGACGCCGGCAGCATCTCCAGGGCGTCGAGGCTTTCAGGCCTATCGTCGGCGGACGCCGCGAAGGGGACGATCGATGGTGGGTATCGCCGAGCGTTTTCGTTCCCCTCTGCAAGGCCGGCATGCGCTGTCTCCAACGCGGTCCAGATCGGCCGGTCGAGGATATGGGTCATGCTTCTTCCTCCTTGGCGGCGTGGCGGCGCGCAAGCGGCACCGCCGCAAGCCCGTCCTCGATGGCTGTGAGCTGCTCCAGAATCGGCCCGTCGAGATCGCCGCAGAGATCCGCAACGGCCGCCGCGATGCGCGGCCAGATAACCATCTTCGAATGATCGACGAGATCCTGTCCCTTGCCGGTCAGCGAGACCAGTCTGCGTCGCTGATCGTCCGGGGCCGGCTGCATATCGACGAAGCCGAGTTCGAGAAGCTGGCCGATGGTGCGGGTTGCGCCGGGCTGGGTGATTCCGACCGCCTGCGCAAGCTCGCCGATCGTTAGCGGGCCGGATCGGTCGATCGCTGCCAAAAAGGGATATTGGCCCGCCTGGATGCTGAGACCGGCTTCGTCGATGACCTGTTGCGTATCGGCCTGCAGCCTCTCTCCGATCCGCCGCAGCCGGCTGCCCATGCACAGGAAACCGAGGGTTCGAACCACATCTTCGACCATGCCTGTTCTCCGTTGCATTGAATGTTATATAACGCGTTATATACTCGCGGTTCAATGCCTGAAAGTCGAGGGCAGGGTTCACCCGCCCCGCCGTCTCGCCGCCAACAGAAACCCCGCCAGGACACAGCTGAGTAGGCCAAGCGACATCGGCAGCCCTTGGTGTCCAATCAATTGCATCGCCAATCCCGCAGCGGGCGAGCCCACCATACCGCCGATGCCCCATGTAAAAGCGAAGGCCGCGTTGCCGGCGATCAGGGCCTGGCCGGTGAAACGTTCGCCGAGCTGGATCAGCGACATGGTGTAAATCCCGAACGAGACCCCGCCCCAAACGAAAACCAGCGGCCAGATCAGCCATGCGTTGAAGACCAGCGGCAGCAGCAGGCTACCGGCAAGGCAAGCCAGGACGCAGAATGACATGGTCCTTGTCGAGCCAAGCCGTTCGGCGACGCGGCCGAGCAGGATCTGCATCACCGCGTTGCCAGCAATGAAACAGGTGATGAGCGCAGCGATCCGTCCCACGGCGCTGCCGAGGGCCGCGCCATAGACCGCGAATAGGGAAAGCAGGATCTGCTCGAAGGCGGCAGCTGTGAAAACAGCAAACATCAGCAGCGGCGCCAGTACGAGGAAGCCGCCGAGCGATGTTGCCTCGCCTTCGCGAGGCATCTTTGGCACGCGTGGTGCGACGGCAACCACGATGAAGCCACAGGCGAGGAAGGCCGCGATACCGATCATGAAGGGTGGCCAGCCCTCCGTGCCGGTGAAGCCGAGCGACAGCGGGCCGATGGCGAAGCCAGCCGAAACAATCGACGAATAAAGGCCCATGATCCGGCCGCGCCGCGGCGCCGGCGTGATCGTGATCAGCCAGGTCTCGCTGATCACATAGAGCGGATTGGCAAAGACGCCGAGCAGGAAGCGCAGCGGCATCCAGACCCAAACATTCTGCATCAAGCCAATCGCAATCAGGGTGAGGGCGGCCAGGATCGAACACAGGATGGCCAGCCGCGCCCCGCCGAGGCGCCGTGAGAGCGCCGGAATGAAGGGCGCCGATGCAATGAAACCCAGCGGCGTCATCGCCGCCGACAGGCCGATCAGGCCGGATGTCGTTTCCTGCCGCTCCAGGATGAAGCTCAGCAGCGGATAGGTCAGCCCCTGCGCCACGGCGAATACCGTAACGGTCGCGATGACCCCTGCCATCGCCACCCATGGGATACGGGCCTCCCTTGGTGATAGGATGTTTTCGGCACTCATGCAGATATCCTCGTCAGACCCTATGTTCTCAGAACCCTGGAGCCCGTCGGCTTAGGAGGATGAATTCTGCGGGATATGGCGAACGCCGTAATTAAGCTCTCCCAAAAAGTTCTCAAAAATTTCCAAAGGCGCTAAACAGGTCAGGATCGAACGCAGGACCATCAGGAAATGACCGCTTCGCCCTCCTTTCTCGGCCTTCCCAATCGCCTCGCTGATGACTGCTTGCCCCGGGCGGTGATTTTCGCGGCCGCCCACGGCACGACCTATCCCGGCAAGGACAGCGGCGGCTATGCCTTGGCGGCCGGCGCCATCCGTGCTGCAAGCCAGGACGATGCCGGGCTCATCGAGCACTGGGATTTCGATCTCGGCGGTCCGCTGTTCGATGGCAAGCCGATCGCATGCACCGACGCCGGCGATGTCGAGACAACCATGCACGACAATATCGGCAACCGGGCGCGGATCGAGGCGAAGACGCGAAAGGTATTGGCATTGCCGGCCATACCGATCTTGCTCGGCGGTGACTGTTCCGTGACCATTCCTTTCCTTGCCGGTTTTGCGGCGCAAGGGCCGGTCTGGGTCCTGCAGATCGACGCCCATATCGATTGGCGCGACGAGGTGCATGGCGAACATCACGGCTATTCAAGTCCGATGCGCCGGGCGAGCGAGATGCCGCATGTCGCCGGCATGGTGCAAGTCGGCTTGCGCAGTGTCGGCAGCGCGCGCACCGCAGACATCGAAGCGGCGCAACGCTATGGCAGCTGTTTTGTGACCGCTCGCGAGGTTCATAGCCAGGGCGTCGGCGCCGCTCTCCAGCATATCCCGGAAGGAGCGCAGGTCGTCGTCACACTTGATTGCGACAGCATCGATCCCGGCATCATGCCTGGTGTGGCGGCGCGTACCCCTGGTGGCCTCACTTACTCTGAGGTGGTCGACCTGATCGCCGGCCTCGGCAGGCGGGCGAGGATCGCGGGATTCGACCTTGTCGAGTTCTATCCTCCCGCCGACATTGACGGTCTGTCGGCGCTCACCGCCTCGCGGCTTCTTGTCAATGCGATCGGCGCCATCGTCCGGCAGGCTTGATCCTGCTTCTCGCAGCAAGCCGTCGATGGGGTCATTGCTCTTTTTCTCTTAGGCAACTTTGCCCAGACGTGGCTCCGTCCCAGCCAGAAGCCGCCGAAAGTTGGCGCGATGGCGCACAATCACGTAAACGCCGCCGGCGATCACCAGCAGCCGCTGGGGCAGCGGTTGCTCCAGGCCGCAGACCAGGGCCATGGCCGTCAACGCCGCCAGCATCGAACTGAGGGAAACAATCCTGGAGATAGCCAGCGCGGCGCCGAAAACCACCGCGGCCCCTAAACCCACGGGCCATGACATCGCCAGCAGCATGCCGAGCCCCGTCGCAACCGACTTGCCTCCGGCAAAATTGAGCCAGACCGACCGGCTATGCCCTAGCAATACAGCAAACCCCGCCAGGCAGACAGCCCAAGGCTCCGAGCTCTGCAGATCGAAGGCTGCCGGTGGAGTGGATGATGGGACTGTCGAGAGCCAGAGGCAGAAACCGCGCGCAAAGGCGATTGCGCCCACACCTTTCAGTACATCGACCAGAAGCACCATCGACGCCGGCCATTTGCCGAGCGTTCGCAATACATTCGTTGCTCCGGTGGATTTGGAGCCATGTTCCCGGATATCGATGCCTTTCAGCAGTTTGCCTGCCAGATAGCCCGTGGGTATCGAACCGAGGAGATAGGCGATCGCCAACCCGACCGCAGCCGCTATCCAGAAAACCATGCGTGTCACCTCGACGGTCTATGTTCAGGCCGCGTGGTCGCCGCCATTACTGCTCGCATCCTCGATACCACGCGGACTAGGCGGACGAACAGTTTCATCCAAGCTTTAAAGACTCTAGGATGCGGCTATGCAGGGATCGCGTTTTGCATTTGGTCCGTTCGTGCTTGATCCGGCGGCGGGAACGCTCCTTCGGAATGACGATCCCGTGGCCGTCGGCCACCGCGGGCTGAAGCTGCTTGCGGCGCTCGTCGGGCGGCCGGGCGAAATCCTCGGCAAAGCCGAGTTGATGGATGCGGCGTGGCCGGGCAGGGCGGTGGAGGAGGGCAACCTCACCGTCCAGATCGCGCAGCTGCGAAAGCTGCTTGGCCCTGCTGCAGACGGCGGCGAGTGGATTGCCACGGTTCCGCGCGTCGGCTACCGCTTCACCGGGGCCACAGATCAGCCCGGTGGCGTCAAGCGAAAGGCTTTGCCGCTGCCTGACAGGCCATCCATTGCTGTGCTGCCCTTCGTCAATATCAGCGATGACCTCGAGCAGGAATTCTTCTCCGATGGGCTGACCGAAGACCTGATTACCGACCTTTCCAGGATGCCGGGTCTGTTCGTCATCGCCCGCAACTCGGCGTTTTCCTACAAGGGAAAGGCGGTTGACATGCGAGAGATCGCTGGGGAACTAGGCGTGCGCTACCTGCTCGAAGGCAGTGCCCGACGCGCCGCAGGACGGGTCCGCATCAATGCCAAGCTGATCGACGCCGCGAGTGGCGATCACCTGTGGGCCGAACGCTTCGATCGCAGCCTCGACGATATCTTTGCCGTTCAGGACGAGGTGGCGGAAAAGATCGTCGAGGCGCTGCTCGGGCGGCTGCGCGCACCACCGCCGCGCAACCGGCCAATCAGCCTTGAGGCTTACGACCTTTGTGTGCGGGCGCGCAGGCTGATGGATGATTCCCCGCAGGCGGCTGAGGAAGCGCATCTGATGCTGACGCGCGCCGTCTCCCTCGACCCTGATTATGCCGAGGCCTATCGCTGGCTCGCCGTGAACCACTGGATGGGACGGATCCATAGCGGCGGGCCGACGGAATTCGACCGCAGCCTCGCTTTAGAACTGGCACGCAGGGCCGTCACGCTCGATCCCAACGATGCCGGCTGCCGTTGGGTCCTGGCTTACCTGCTTGCCTATGAGCGCGACTTCGCCGAAGCGGATGCGGAATTCGCCAAGGCGATCGAGCTCGACCCGAATGAGGCCGATACTTTTGCCGCGCTATCCGACATCACCGTCCTTGCCGGCCGGGTCGGCGAGGGACTCGAGCATATTCGCAAAGCGTTCCGGCTGAACCCGTTTCCGGCAAGCTGGTACTATCTGACGCTCGGCCAGGCGCAATATGCGGCCGGCCAATATGCGGCCGCCGTCGAGACGCTGCGCCGCGACGAGACCTATCGCTCAAGCTCACGTCGTTTCCTGGCGGCAAGCCTTGCCAAGCTCGGCCGGCCCGACGAGGCACGCGCCGAGACCGATCTCTTCCTCGTCGCCAACCCGCATTTTTCCATTCGCCACTGGGCGGCGACCGAGCCCTTCCGCGACGCTCGGACGCTTGCGCATTTTGTCGATGGCTACCGCAAGGCCGGTCTTCCCGAGTGATCGCCGGGCCGCGCCGCCCGCCAGACCAACGGAAACAGCACCAGGGCGACCGCCGGAAGCACGATCAAGTTGATCGTTTCCCAGCCGGAGCTGTGGAGAAGCGACCCGGCCGAGAAGGACGCGCAGGCGACCGTACCGAAGACCACGAAGTCGTTTGCCCCCTGCACCTTGCTGCGTTCGGCCGGCGTATGGCAGTCGGCGACCATCGCGGTTGCTCCGATGAAGCCGAAGTTCCAACCGATCCCGAGCAGAACCAGCGAGAGCCAGAAGTGGGAGATGTCGAAGCCGGAGAGCGCGACCGCCGCCGAGCTGCCGATGAGGAGGAGACCGACGGCCGCGACCCGTTCCTTGCCGAAGCGCACCATCAGGCGGCCGGTGACGAAGCTCGGGGCATACATGGCGAGGATATGCCATTGGATGCCCAATGCCGCCTGGTCGATCGAGTGACCATGCCCGACGCTCTATGATATCGCGGAAGGGCTCGATCGTCTCGAAACCGGGCTGCGGAAGCTTCGCGGCAGGAAAGCCCGGTCGGTCGTGGTGGTCACCGCGTCCCAGGCGCTGGTTGCCAACTGGCTGCTGGCAAGATTGGACGACTTCTCGATGAACTTTCCGACGGTCGATGTCCGGCTTGATGTCGCCGACAGAGTCATCGATCTGGCCCAGGGCGAGGCTGATATCGGCATACGCTGCGGTCTTGGTGCCTGGAAGGGTGTGAAGTCGACATTCCTCATGAGTGAGGAGATTATCGCGGTGTGCCACAATCGGCTGCTCGAGGTGGATCGGGAGGTGACCGCCGGCTGGATCGTCGAACAGACGCTGACGGCACGCCGCATCCGGGCGGCGACTTTCCGACATGGGCGGAATGGTTGGCGAGATCCGGCGCAAACCGGCTTCCGATAGAACGCGGGCTGAAGATCAATTCCACGGCGGCAGTCATTCAGGCTGCCGTCGCGGCAAGGGGCGTCGCCCTCGTGCGCAAGGCGCTCGTGGCGCAGGAACTCGACAGCGGCAGGCTGGTCCATCTGTTGCCAGACGTCCGCTGGCCTGTGAAGTGGGCGTATTACATCGTCGCAGCGCCAAAGGCGTTGAGTCGATACGAGGTTGCAGCGTTTCACGTCTGGCTGGCCTCGCGCCCGAGATAGACGGCGATCCCCGGAGGAAAGATTACTCGCTTCAAACAGCCATATTCGAGGCTGCCGACATCACTTCCCGAGGGGCGGGACCACCGAACATATGACGGCCACCGTCTTCGACTTCAGTGAAACACCAGCGCACGACGCCATCTCGGTCGAGCAGGAATTCGCCGACAAGCTGGCCATGGCCGGTCGCAATCATCTGCGTGTCGTCCTCAGTGAATTCGTAGCCATCCGCCTTGTCGAGATAGTCCACCGCCGCCATCACATCCATCGGCTCCGGGAGCTCACCCGGCATGTCGATACGCATCGAGGTGACCGTGCTCATGCTGAGCTTGTGCGGCCAGTCATTCTCGTCTTCGGTGAACTGGACATTCGGCAAGCCGAAGGCCCTGTGTGACATCCGTTCCGGGTCGGAAGCAGCCAGCAGGTTGGGAAGCGGGTGGTAGCGGAAATAGAGGCGGGCACGCTCGATCGGGGTATTCACGACAGTCAGGCTGTCGATGCCCTTTTCCTGCAATGCACCGGTGAGTTCGGCCATGGCGGCGATCTGCCGGCGGCAGAAGGGGCAATGCAGTCCGCGAAACAGCCCGACAAGCACCGGTTTCTGGCCACGAAAATCATCGATGGCGATCTTACCCTGGCGAGTAATCGCATCCAGCACCACGTTTGGCGCGCGATCTCCGGGCTGTAATGGTCTTTCCGAGTGGTTCTCCTGCATGATTAATTCCTCCCTTTATCTATTTGACGTAATTGGACTAACCGCTCTCCAGAAGTTACACCAGGAGGAAGGTTAGTCGAGAAACGGCAAAACGACGAGTGTGCCTGGATCGAGGTTGTGGCGGATGCACACATCCTGCGCCAGCGTGAAATACCGTTCCGCCTCGTCCATATCGTCATGTTCGAGGCTCAGTGTCGCCAAGCCATCATAGCACGGAAAGAGCAGTTGCGGCTCGTCAATTTCCTTTGCAACCTCAAGGGCTTCCTCGTAATACTTACGAGCTAGCTTCGGCTGCCCGTGGCATTGATGAATCTGCCCGAGGACAATCAGTGGCACGGAGAGATGGTCGCGCTGATCGAGCGCCCGGTCGATTTCGACGGCCTTCTCCGCTGCCGGCACACCCTCGGCCGCGCAGCGATCGGTAAAGGTGCAGCAGGAAACCGCGAGGTTGGCGAGTAGCCGCGCCTGGAAGCCAAGATCGCCGATGCGGGTGGCGACCTCCAGGCCGCGCCGGCAGATCCTGATGGCGTTGGCCGGATCGACGATGGTGTAGAGAACGCCGAGATTGGAATAGGCGCGGCACGCTGCACTTTGCAGATCGGCCTTTTCAGCGACCGAAAGGCTGCGCTCGACTTCCTGCACCGCATCGCGGCGGCGCCCGAGCCGCGCCAGCGCCGCACCCTTGGTGTTCAACGCCTCCGCCATCGCCCGTGCTGCCTCCCGTCCGGCCTCGGTCGTTCCGTCGACGGGCAGCGTTTGCAGGCGCTGCAGCGCCTGCGTCGCCCATTCGGCGGCAGCGGCCTGATCGCCCATGCGGAAGGCCAGATGGCCGCGCTCCTGCAGCAAGTGCGCATGTTCGATCGGCGCATCGATCGTCGCGATCAACGCTTCGGCCGCAGCGCAATGGGTTTCCGCCTGGTCGCGGCGCCCCGCGTCGAGATGCAGACGGCCGGTCTTTCGCAGGATCCGTGCTGCGGCGATCCGATCGTCCTTGGTGCGGTGGATCGCAAGCGCCCGCTGATAATGGGTCAAGGCAGCATCGCGCCGGCCGGCAGGGCCGCAGAGATCACCAAGACGCTCCATGAGCGCCAATTGCTCCGGCGACACCTCCGGCTCGTTGGCGAAGGCGGCAAGGGCCTGATGGTAGAGCCGCATGGCATCGTCATTGGCGTAGGTCTTGCGCGCCAGATCGCCCGCCGCCATCAGATAGCCGGCGCCCTTGGCTTTCTCGGTGGTCAGACTGAAGTGATGGCCGAGCTGCGTCAGGTGCTCGGCCCGGTCGGGCGCTTCGCCATATTGGCGTTCCAGAACGCGGCCGATCCTGCCATGCAGCTCCATGCGCCGCTGCAGCAGCAGATTGTGGTAGATGACGTCATGCATCAGCGTCTGGCTGAAGCGATAGCCCGGCGATCCGCCGGCATCCGGGCCGCGCAATTCCTCGATGATATTGGCATCGCAGAGATAATCCAGCGCCGCGTCGACGCCGGCCGGGTCGGAAGTGACGGTGCGGAGCAGGGCGGTATCGAACTTTGGGCCGACAACCGCAGCCTCCTGCGCCAACCGTCTCATCTCTTGCGGCAGCCGATCGACGCGGGCGAGCAACAGCGCCTGGAGATTGACCGGGATATCGACATCCGTGTCGTCGGCTGCGACATGCCAGCGATGACCGTCATGGTGCAGCGTGCCTATGTCGATCAGTCCGCGCAGGATTTCTTCGATGAAAAGCGGATTGCCGCCGGCCCGATCCAGGATGCGCTTGCGCATGGCCACCGGCAGCTTGCTATGGCTCTCGCCAAAAAAGGCAGCAAGCAACTTCTGCCCATCGGCTGCAAAGAGCGGGTCGAGACGTTGCACGGTCACGTTGACGCGATCGGAGTTCAGCGGGTCGGTCTGCGATGTCGGCCGGTAGATCGCCAGCAGCATCAGCCGGCTGCGCTCCAGCCGATCCATCATGAAGCGGAGCACTTCCAGCGAGGCAACGTCCGCCCAGTGCAGATCCTCGATAACGAGCAGCAGAGGGCCTTGCGCCAACCGCCGCTCGAAGACGGTGCGTACCGCATAGAAGATCTGTCGCCGCAACTGTTCCGGCTCGATGTGCCGTAATGCCCCATCGGCGTCGCCGAGACCGAGGACATGCAGAAAGAGCGGCAAAAGCCCCTCGACATCCTCTTGGGTGAGATCGAGAGCGCGGAATCCGGTTGTCAGCAGCTGCCGTGTTCTGGCGAGATCATCCCGCTCGCCGATACCGTAAGCGCTGCGCACGACCGCGGCGAGCGTGCCATAGGATCGTTCGCCGAGGGGAGAGCAGGTGGCGTTGCGGATGGCAAGGCCGGGGAAACGGGCCGCATCGCCGGCGGTTCCAACGAATTCGTTGACCAGCCGCGATTTGCCGATACCGGCTTCGCCGATCAGGCGGACGAGTTGCGCCGCACCGCCGCAGGCGAGATCGAGGCAGGTCAGCAGCCGCGACAACTCGCCATCGCGTCCGATCATCGGCGCCTGAAGGCCGAAACTTTCGAGCCCGCGCGCCGTATGCGGCGCTTCCAGCAGCCCAGCCAGCCGATGGACGAGGACGTTTCCGCTTTTGCCACGGAGCGTCTGCGCGCCAAGACTGTCGAAGGCAAAGGCATGGCGGGTGAGGCGATAGGTCAGCGGTCCGACGAGGATATCGTTTTCGCCGGCCATCGATTGCAGCCGCTGGGCGGTGTTCACCGTGTCGCCGGTCACCGAATAGGATTTTGTGCTGACCGCACCGAAGCCGCCGGTGACGACAGGCCCGCTATTGATGCCGATATGCAGACGCAGCGGCACACCGGCGCGTGAGCGCCAGCGGTCGCCGACGTCAGTCGCCCGCCGAATCATATCGAGTGCGGCACCGAGCGCCCGGACCGGATCATCTTCATGGGCAACCGGGGCGCCGAACAGCGCCAGCAGCGCATCGCCGACGAACTTGTCGACGAAGCCGCCATAAGCCTCGACCGCCTGCGTCATCTCTTCGAATAGTTCGTTCTGCAGCACCCGCATGATTTCTGGGTCGATCTGCTCGCTCAGCGTCGTGAAGCCGCAGAGATCGGCAAAGAGCACCGTGACCGGCCGCCGGTCGGCATCGCTGTCTGATTTATGCGGCACCACCTCGATGCTTGGCTTCGGCGCAGGCGGGACTCGGCCCGAGATGGCCGCGCCGCATCTCGGGCAGAAGGCAAAATCCGGCTGACAGGCACAGCCGCAGGCAGCACAGGAGAGGGGCTGCCTGGCGCCGCATCGCGGGCAGAAGGCAAAACCACTTTGAATATCGAAACCGCAGCCGGCGCACTCCATCGCACCCGTCCCACGAAAGGCCAGATATGCGACGGGATCCCGGTCGCAACCGACGGGCCTTAACAGAAACAAGCATGAACCTGCTGCGTGAGGCCCGCAAGCAGGATTTCAGTTGGGGTGAAGGATCATCAGTCCGATAGCGCTCATAAACGCCAGCGCGAGCATCGACAGCACCCCGGCCAGCAGCACGCGCCTGCCGGAGGCAAGTACCGTCCGCATGTTCACCGACAGGCCAAGGGCAGCCATCGAGACGAGGGTGAGCACGGACGAGGATTCCCTCGCCACCGTTGCGGCTTGCGGCGGGATGAGATCGAAGCTCCGCAAGCCCATCATCGCGAAGAAACCGACAATGAACCACGGCAGAAGATGTGCAAGCGAGATTTGGGTGGGATGCTCCGCATCCCTCTTGAGTTGCAGCAGCAGCACGACCGGACCAAGCATCAGGACCCGCATGAGCTTCACGATGGTGCCGACCTGTACGCTGACGGCGCCGACAGGCGTGGTCGCTGCAAGCACCTGCGGAACCGCGTAGACGGTCATGCCGGCAAGAACGCCATATTGCCATTCCGTGAGATGCGTTACCGCAAAAAGCGGCGGCAGCACCAGGACGACGACTATTCCGAGCGCCGCCGTGAAGGCGATCGACGATGCAACGTCGTCCGCGCGGGCGCCAATCACTGGTGCTGCGGCAACGATCGCAGAATTCCCGCAAATGGAATTGCCGCAGGCGACAAGAGTTGCCAGCTGGTCGTGAAGGCCAAGCATCCTGCAGATCCCATAACTTGTCACCAGCGAGAGAAGCACTGTTCCCATGACGATCACGATCATGGTGGTGCCGGCCGCGGCGACGGTCGCTATGCTGACGGATGCGCCGAGTAGCAGGATGGCAAATTCCAGAAGGACCTTGCTCGAGAAGGCGATCCCTGCATGAAAACGGGCCGGCAGGCCCACGAAGGTCTGCAGCATCGTGCCCAGGAGGATGGCGAAGACCAGCCCATCGATGATTTCGAAGCCGATGACGGCTTTCTCCAGAGAAACCATGCCCCACGCCAAGATCGTTATCGCGACGGAGGCGGCGATGCCGGGAAGGATTTCCAACAATCTCGAGGATGGCGACATGAAATATCCAAAAGAAATTCTGTTTGTAGGATAGTCCTCCGTTTTGTGCTCATCTATCGAATAATTATTGACATTTCATTCGGTGTAAGAGAACGATTTTCGATGACGTTCGAGCAGCTTTCGATTTTTGTGGCAGTGGCCGAGCGGCAGCATCTCACGCAGGCGGCTTCCGCTCTTCGACTGACACCCTCCGCAGTCAGCGCGTCCGTCAAGGCGCTGGAGACGTTCTATTGCGTGAAGCTCTTCGACCGGGTTGGCCGCGGCATTCAATTGACCAGGGAAGGGGCCGTCCTTTTGCGCGAGGCCAAGGAGACGCTGGCAAGAGTCAAGGCAACCGAGGCGGTTCTCGCCGAGCTTGGCAGGCTGAAGACCGGTACGCTCGACATCCATGCCAGTCAGACCATCGCCAACTATTGGCTGCCCTCGCGGCTCCTCGGCTTCTCCCACGCTTATCCGGGCATCGATATCGATCTGACGATCGGCAACACGATGACCGTGGCTGCGGCGGTCAAACAGGGCGACGCGGAACTGGGATTCATCGAAGGCATGGTCGACGAACCCACGCTTTCGAACTCCATGATCGCCAGCGACAGGCTGGTTCTTGTCGTCGGATCCGAAAACCGCGACGATATTGAAGCAGGGGACCTCGGCCGCCTCAAATGGATCATGCGGGAAGCGGGTTCCGGAACACGTTCGGTGCTCGAACAGTCGCTGCGCGAGCTTCACATCGATCCTTCCAAGCTCGACGTCTCGCTGGTGCTTCCCTCGAACGAAGCGGTATTGTCGGCCGTGAGAAGCTGCGGCTGTGTCACGGCGCTCTCCGAGGTGATCGTCATGCCCTTCGTCGAGAATGGCCAGTTGCGAATGCTCGAGGTCGAGCTTCCGCCGCGACGGTTCACCTTGCTCAGACATAAGGAGCGCCATCGAACTGCGCCCGCACGAGAATTCGAGGCATTCTGCCGTGCCCACGCCTGATATGCCGGATTCCGTGGACAGCAGCCGTTAGAGCGATAACTTCGAGAGCTCTAAACTCGAGAGCGATGTGGCGGTCGTTGGATCGCCTCCCGCTGTGATGGCGATCGTCGAGGCAGGGGACTGCCCTGAACCCACGGCATTGCCATTCGGATTGACGATCGCTCCGCTGGGCCATCAGCAGATCGATCGACTGACGAAACTGCGGCCTAGTGCCTACCATGGAGGCTTCAGGAGCTTGTCCGCCGCCCTTGAGCGGGCTCTCGCGGCTGCGTCTGAACCGGATGATTTTAATCCGATCCGGCCTCAAATCATCCGATTCTAGGCTGGTGTGATTTCGCGCATCAGCCTGCTTTCGTCAGTCCCTTGTGCTTCACGCGGCAAAATTCGATCAGCTGCTCCGACGTCATTGGCCGCGCCAGAGCATAGCCTTGCAGCAAATGGCAACCGAGATCTTTCAGGATCTTCGCGTGCTCCATTGTCTCGACGCCCTCGGCAACGATGTCGATGTTCTGTGACCGGCCGATTTCGATAATGGAGGAAACCAGGCGGCGTTGAGACGGAGAGGCTATGATCGGCTTGATAATTTCGCGGTCGATCTTAAGTCGTCGCGGCTCAAACCGAAGCAGACTGATGATGCTGGCATGTTCCGTGCCGAAATCGTCGATCTCGATTTCAATGCCGAGCGCTTTGATTGCCGGAATGACCTCGTTGAGGGCAGGCTGAAGCTCGTCGAAGGAAATTGTCTCGAGCAGCTCGAAACAGAGGCGACCCCTCGCTGCGGGAAGCCCGGACAGTTCGGCGAGCAAATTTGCCTGCGCCAGTCGGCGCGCCGATATATTGACGGAGACACGCGGGATCTGCATTCCCAGGCTGTCCCATCTCGTCAGCTCGAACAGGGCCTTGTGCAGGATCAGCCTATCCATATCGCCGCTACGCCCCAGCCTTTCCGCGGCGCCGAGAAAATTGTTCGGGCCGAGCAGACCTTTTCGCGGGTGATCCCAGCGGGCGAGGGCCTCGACGCCTGATATAGCCAGCGTATCCGCATGGAATTGCGGCTGGAAGAATGCAACGAGCTCATCGCGGTCGAGCGCCAGATTGAACTCATCCGCCAATTCTTTTGAATGGATTGCGGCGCTGCGAAGCTCTTCGGTGAAAATGGCCGCGCGGCCGCGCCCTGCCTTCTTCGCTTCGTAGAGGGCCAAATCGGCATTGAGAAGCAACTGGCCGAGATCCCGCCCGGAGGCATGTTCAGTCTCCCAGGCGACACCGACGCTTGCTCCGACCACATACTCCGCCCCATCGATGAGGAGGGGCTGCTGGAGCGTGGCGACGATCTGCTTGGCCAATTCGGCTGCCTCAGGCTCGGGGTTGGCGCTCCACCTGGCGAAAATGAACTCGTCCCCACCGATCCGAGCCGCGACGTCGGTTGGGCCGGTCAAATCGGCGAGGCGCGAAGCGGTTGTTTGAAGGACCATGTCACCGCCGGCATGCCCTTTCGTATCGTTGATCTCTTTAAATCGGTCGAGGTCGATATGAATGAGGATCAGACAGTCTTCGCCATCGGGTCTCTGTGGTTGCGAGATCATCTGGTCGACGAACCGTCGGTTAGCCAGCCCCGTCAGGGCGTCGCGCAACGACAGATATTCCAGACGTTGCCGCGCTCGAACGAGCTTCTTCTTGTGAAGGCGAAGCTTCTCAATCGTTCGTTGGCGTGATTTGGTCAGGAAGCCGATCCAAATGATCGGCGCAACGACACAGAGGCCCAACAAGCTCGCATAAAACTCAAAAACGCCGATTCCGTTATTTTGGCCCCATCCGTGCTTGGGCACGGCGCCGAAAGTCCACCGGCCATAAGCCATGTCAACGGATGTCGCGACCGGCTGCTTCGAAAAGGTTTCCAGACTTCCGAGGAAAACCTGTTTCGGCGAATTTGGCTCCGGCACGGTACTGATGGCAATCTCAAGCTCGGTCGATCCAAGGCCGCTATCACTATAGAGCCTTGGGATATCAATAATTCCGGAGAGCAGCCCCCAAAAGATCTGGCTGTTTCCGTCATCGATATAGATCGGACATCTGACGACGAAAGCGGTTCCGCCTTGGACGAGTTCCACTGGCCCTGTCAGAACGATATTGTGGGTGTTGCGCGCCAGCATCGCGGCAGCCCGTTGCTTGTCATTCTTTCGGTAATCGAGCCCGATGGCCTTTTCGTTTCCTTTCTCAGGATAAACCCATTTGACCACCATGTCGGGCGCCGCAGCGAAACTGCGCAATTGTGAATCGGGCTGCAGGATCTGCGCGGCGAGTTTGGAAAATCCGTTCTGGCCCATTGCCGGGTCGACTGCGATGCCAGCCGCCAGACCTTGCAGCAGCTTCACATTGCTATTGAGGTTCGTCTGAAGCCGAGATGATATTGTGGCAAGCTCGCCCGCAACAATCGAGCGCTCCTCTGCCAGCGATCGCTCCAGCCGCCAGTTCGTTGCGACCCAGACGACAATAACTGCAATAACCGCCGCAAATAGTGCCGGAGCAAATGCGGTTGCATGGCTGGCTGCGGAGGCAGCAAGGCCACGGAGTATCTTTGGATTTCTTCGAAACTTCATTAGTTTGCCGGCGCGGATGGACACAGATGCATCCTCGCACAGTTTCTTTAAGGCAACGCTAAACCGGCTAGCCTGCGAGAAAAGCCGATCCGGTAGCGCGTCAAGACATCGTTTTGGTTGGAACGTTGGTCTGCCACGGCACGATGGCCTGGCACAATCTGACTGGCTGCTCCTGGTTGCTGGGCAGATCGGGCAGGTGAGGGTGCACACATCGGCTTCAGCTTCCTAAGTTTCTATTCTCATGATCCTGGTGGATGGATATCCGCTTTATGCTCCAGCGTTTGAACGGGACCTCAGCGTGCTTCCAAAAATCGAATTGCTTGCCGACATTGACGTCGCTGGTCGCTGAACGACCTAGTGAACGAGTGATACCCGGCTGAGCACGCAGAAATGACTGCGGAACCTTGGACGATGCAGCGAGAGCTTCGCGAAGAAATTCGCCGTCCCGTGTGCTAGCTCGGATCGCTGCGCGACCATCGCGACGGGCTCGACATTCTACAGGACGAAACCTCCTGTAAGACGCCGCTATGGGAGGCTTGCCTCCAGCTTTGTTCTCAGGGATTGCCAGACAGCTGGCTTGTCATCTCGTCTCCCACGTAATCGAAAACGCGGGGAGTGTGCCATTCAAACTTTACAGAAACAGGACACTTCAACTTTGCGGCCACACAAAAATCGCATAAGACAGATTATGGAACAACAGAATGCCTTTTTATTACAATGGCATATAGCGTCGCCACTCTCGCCGAGCTTGTCTTGTGCTCTGCGCAGTTACTCCTGAAGTGTTGGGATCACTTTTGCCGGTCTTTGTAGCTCCGTAGCGGCGGCGGAAGCTGCTGCATCGGCCGTCCCGCTGGAAACATGAACCGTCGGAGTTGCAAACTGGATCCCTTTTCCGCGAATGTCTTCTTGAGCATGGCCAGTGCCTTTCGGCGAACGCCGAATTGCTCGCCGGGTTTGGCCATGAACTTCAGGCGGATCTGCACACCGTAATCGGCCATCTGCTCGATCCCTTGCATTTTCAAGGGCTCGATGATGTTGGGCCCGAGTTCGGGATCGTCCAGCAGCTCGACGCCAATGCGCTTGATGGTCTTGCGGACCTCCTCAAGGTCGCTGTCATAGTTCAGGGTCAGCGTAATGATATCGATCACCCAGTCGCGGCTCAGGTTCTGCACCGCGCCGAGTTCGCCGAAAGGAACGATGGTGACCGGACCGCGGTGGTGCCGAAGGCGGATCGATCGCAGCGAGAAACCTTCGACTGTCCCTTTATATTTTGCCGCCTGAATATACTCACCGATGCGAAAGGCATCGTCGAACAGATAGAAGACGCCTGAGATGATATCCTTGACGAGCGTTTGCGCGCCGAAGCCGACGGCGATGCCGACGACACCGGCGCCGGCCAGCAACGGTCCGATCTGAATGCCGACGGCATCCAGGATCATCAGGAAGCCGACAGCGCCGATCGCCAGAAACAGCACGTTGCGAAGGATCGGAAGCAGGGTATTTAACCGCTGGCGCCGGCGCGCTTCGGGTCCGTCCAGATGCCCCGCCTCCGCACTTCGCGACGCCACCGCCATCTGACTGTCGATCAGCGTGCTTGCGAGCTTCCAGATGACGTCGGTCACCAGCAGCACGATAACGATGCGGATGCCTGCACGGATCAAACGGGTGGTCACCGTTTCGGCAGCGGCAAGGTCACTGAGATTGACATTCCAAGCGCGGGCAATCAGCAGCGCGGCGACCACGATCAGGCCGTTCCGGAGCGTTTGCATGATGACGACGGACCATCCGACGATAGCCGGATCTTCGACGGCGTGTTCGCCGCCGGATCGTACGATGCGACCGATGACATCACGCGCCACGGAAACGGTAAGCGGCAGAAGCGTCAGGACGATCAACGTCCAGAATACTCCGCGCAGCCCGGACACCCATAACAGCCACGATAATACGATGCTCGCGCTGAAGCCGACGCAGACTAACCGGTTCACCGGCGGCCCGTCGGAACGGAAATGCCGCAGCCAAATCATCGTAATCAGCGTGATCGAAACGACACCGAGCCACGCGGCGGTAAAGAGATCGACCAGGATGGGCGAAGCCCCGATGGTCTGGAACACTTCGATGATCGCCCAGCCGGCCGCCAGTACGGCGACGATTGCGAGAAGCCAGTAATACCAGAACCAGGCAAGCGAGGTGACAAGCGTCAGAAGCCGCATATGCGGCAGCCGGGCGCCGGGCGCAATCACGATGCGGCCGACAAGCACGCCAAGGCGCACCATCAGCGCCGCTGATAGCAGAATGAGCGCGATATCGCGAAACACGGCAGGCCAGGGAAAGAGGATAAAGGCGCCGAGGCTGCCGATGAGATAACCGACCAACGCGAGAAGGCCCATTGAAAGCCGGGCCGCATGGAGCTTGATCCGCTGCCGGACGGTGTCGGCAGGCGCGGTCAACACAAAATGAAGCAGCCCTCGCCCGGACCACCAGGCAAGGCGCTGCGCAGCGAATCCGCCTGCAATGAAGAGTGTCACCGCCAGGATCAGTCCGACAGCATCGATGCGATCATCCGTTTGGAAGACCCGGATCGCCGTTTGAACCTGTCCCGGAAGCGTTGGGACTGCATCGACGAGCGTGAGCAACCTTTGGCGTAGATCCTGCAATGCGGTGGCAATCGACGGCGGTGCCACCTCTTGCGGGGCCGCTGCCGGCTGCGCCGGTTCCTGAGTGCCGGGAACGATCCGGTTGACCAGCGCGCGTCCGGCATCATCGTTGGGCAATTCGATGATAACCCGGATCGGTGCCGAGGAATTGGTCGGTTCGGCCGCTGGGGCGACGGTTACGCTCGCGAACACAAGCGTCGAAAATACCACCGTCAAGAATATCGACACTCTACCAAAAAAATGACGGTCGTCATTGATGCGCATATAGCCCTGGTCCCCAAGAAGCTGGCGTTGTTTCTAGCAACTTCGGACGTTGTGAAGCGTTGCGTAATCGACGTCAATCGACGACCTGTCTGGCGGGCGTAAAGCTCGCCGTGCCGCCGCCCCTGAAAACACGCCGGTCGGTTAACGGCGGTTGCTCATGATCGCACCGTTTTGAACCCTGCCCTGATCTCCTGACTGAAGAGTTCCGGCTCCTCCCAGGCCGCGAAGTGGCCGCCCGTGGGCGCGCGGTTATAGTAGACCAGCTTCGGATAGGCCTTCGACAACCAGTGCTTTGGCGGTTTGTAGACCTCTCCGGGGAATATGGTGACGGCGACCGGCACTTTGACCTCCGTGAGCTTTGCGCCCGCCATGGCGTTTTCGAAATAGATGCGGCCACTCGAGGGGCCGGTGTTCGTCAGCCAGTACAGCGTGATATTGTCGAGGATGACATCCTTGCCAAGCGCCTGTTCCGGATCGCCTCGGGTGAACACCCAGTCGGCGATCTTGTCGTAAAGCCAGGCGGCAAGGCCAACTGGCGAATCCGCAATGCCGTAACCGACTGTCTCCGGACGTGTGCTCATGATCGCGGCATAGCCGAAGCCGTTGTTGAGGAAGTTCCGCGCCTCATCGAAGACGACCTTCTCGTCCGCAGACAGATTGTCGGGAGCCGGCCCTCCATTTTTAAGAGCCTGGGCTGCATCCGATGGGAACGTCGTGGCCCGCTCGATCCTGTTGACATGGATGGCGAGCAGCCCATCGGGTGCCTGGCGACCCAGGGCGTCGCTGATGATGGCGCCCCAGTCGCCGCCTTGCGCGACATAGCGGTCATAGTCGAGCCGTTTCATCAGCACGTCCCAGGCAGCCGCTATCCGCTGCGGGTTCCAACCCGTCGTCGACGGCTTCCCGGAGAAACCGAATCCCGGGATCGAAGGGATCACCAGGTGGAAGGCATCCTCGGCCGTACCGCCATGCGCCGTCGGGTCCGTGAGCGGCCCGATGACATCGAGCAGTTCGAACACCGAACCCGGCCAGCCATGGGTCATGATCAGCGGCAGCGCGTTTTCATGACGGGAACGGACATGGATGAAATGGATGTCCACACCGTCGATATTGGTGAGAAAATGCGGAAAGGCATTCAGCCTGCTCTCTGCCTTGCGCCAGTCGTAGGAGGCCTGCCAGTAGGCCACCAGCTCCTTCAGCCTGTCGGGCTCAACACCCTGCGAACGATCCGTGACGGTTTCACCGTCGGGCCATCGGGTTTCGGCAAGTCGCCGCCTGAGGTCCGTCAGCGCTGCCTCGGGGATCTCGGCCTTGAACGGTCGGATCTCTCCGATGGTTGCGCCGATGACGTCGGCGGCTTCCGACACCAGCGGAAGCAGAACGGCGGATAAGCCGGCCGCGGCACCCGATGACAGCAGCGTGCGTCGCGATAGAAGCCTTTGGTTCAAAGAGGTCAGCAGTGCCATGACGTGTGTCCTTTCATGACAATGAGAGTCAACGGACAGGTTCGGCAAGGGGTGCCATTGGTGACCGCATAGGGTTCAATGTGATGTCAGTCATATCAGTTCTTCCTTATGTTGTCGCCGCTGCGCTCCGCCATCCCCCGCGAGCTGTCTCAAATCGGCGGCTGGTGATTATTTGGGTGGCGCGACGCAGGGCCGGCACCCGGAGAAACTGAGAGGCAGCCTCTCGTTGGAAACTCAGCCTTGGCCAGCGCCGTCACAGCGACCACGATCAAGAGGCTGCCTCTCAATTTTTCCAGCTACTGCGCGGTAACGGCGTGGCTACTTATGGACCTGTCGTTCAGGAAAGGAACTCACATGTCCGAAGACAAAACCGAAAATAGGGCTGCATCGGCCGCAGCCACGCCATCCCTCCCCGTCGGAAAAATCTTCGCGTCCGCTGAAGCCCAGCACGGTGACGTTGATTTCATCAAGGTCGACGAGATGCTCACGCTGAGGAGAATGATTGTTCGCGCGCCGGCGCCAAAAGGCACCGTGCTTTTCCTGCACGGGTTTCCGGAAACGCTGTTGGTCTGGAGGGACATTGCGAGCACGCTTGCTCGCGACTACGACGTCCACGCCTTTGATTGGCCGGGCTACGGCCAGTCGTCGCGCCCCGCGTTGCAATGGTTTTCCTATGCGCCCCAGGACTACGCGGCGGTGTTGAAGGCCTATATCGAGACGGCAGGCATCGACCGTTCGAACCTCGTGATCTATGCGACCGATATTGCCGCCCTCCCCGTTTTGCTGCTTGCTCTCGATGAGCCGGCGATCGCCAGGCGGATCATCGTCGGAGACTTCGCGCCGTTCGACCGGCCGCAATACATGTGGGAGAACCTGCAGAATCTCAAAGCCGAGCCGACGGCCTCGCCGACCCGCGCCTATATGAACAAGACAAGCGACGAGATCCTTCAGAACGTGCACAGGCGCGGCCTGTCGCCGGCGGAACAATTCGATCTGCCGACCGACGTTCAGCAGGACTTGGTCCGTTCGTGGAACTTGGGCGGAATGACGTCGGCGGACGCCTTTGCCCATTACTACGCTCATTTCACGCGCGACCAGAACGTCCTCGAGGCCAACCTTGACCGGTTGAAGACGCCGGTCAAAGTCATCTGGGGCGAAAAGGACCTCTACATCAACAAGGAAATGGGCATCGAATTCGCCGCCAGGATCGGTGTTGAAATCAATATCCTGCCGGGTATCGGCCACTTTCCCCATCTGCAGAATGCGAAACAGACGGTTGAAGAAATCCGCGCATCATTCGGATAATGTTTTATTATCGTCGTTCTGATAGCGCGCGCAACCGGGGTAGAGCCCAGTCGACAAACGCGCGTACCTTCAGCGCCAGAATCCCCTGGCGAGCGTAAACGATATGAATAGGCTGCGGCGGTCCATCGAAATCCCGCAGGATGGGCACCAGCGCGCCCGACGCCAGCTGGTCGGGAACCTGGTAGTCGAAGAGCCGCGCGATCCCCGCTCCGCCGACGGCCGCCGCGACGCAGTTCGCCGCGGTATTCACTTCCAGCCGGTTGCGAGGCATCGCCTCGATCGGCTTTCCCTCAACGTCGAATGTCCAGAAGAATGCCGGCTTGTTGAAGAAGATCCCGTCGCGATCGACGAGATCGCCTGGGCGCTGAGGTTCGCCATGCCGCGCGAGATAGGCAGGGCTCGCGCAGGTCAGCAGGCGGAATTCGCCGGTTTTGACCGCATGGAGGGAACTGTCGGCAAGGTCGCCGAGACGGATCGCGATATCCACCTGCTCGGACACAAGATCAACCGTGCGGTCGAGCGACAGGAGCTTCAGCGACACCTCCGGATATTTGTCCATGAAGCTCAGCGCGACGGGCAGCACATACCGGCTCCCATATTCGATCGGCATCGTGATCGTGAGCGCGCCTCTGGGCGTCTGGTATTCGCCCGACGCCCTTCGCTCCGCCTCATCGAGATCCGCAATGATCTTTCGGGCGGCGTCGACATAGTCGCGGCCGGCGTCGGTGAGCTGAAGATTGCGGCTGGTGCGGACGATGAGGTTTGCGCCGAGATGGCGTTCAAGCTCGGCCACCTTGCGGCTGACGCTGGGCAAAGGCGCGTTCAGCCGCCTGCTGCCGGCCGAGATGCTTCCGGCGTCGACAACGGCCAGCAATATGCGCATCGCTTCGAGACGATCCATTGGCACCCGACCGTAAGATATCGCTTCTGCTCATCATCGGCCGGCAGACTATGACGTTGCCCAGAACCGCAGGCAATCCTAATCCAGCAGCCTGCGTATGGCCATGATCCCCTTTGCAGCATCCGACCAGGATTGACGCCAGATCAAAACGCCGACGCTGAGGATGGTTGCGACAATGAAGGGGATCGGCCCGATGAACCAGAAGGCGGCAGCGACGGTGAAGTAGTAGGATCGGACGCCGACGCTGAACGAGCGAAGAGCCGGGTTCAAGACCAGAGTGAGCGCGTTTGTCCAGCTGACGATGTCCCTGTCTTCATCGCGCGACGGACTCGCCCCGATCGCCGCAAGGCAATAGTTGATCTGTCGGACCGCCCATATGAAATCGGACAGGCCGCGCAGCAGCGTCGCCATGATCAGGAGCACCTTGCACTGGAAGAACCAGGCGGGATCCTGCGCCGCAAACAGCGCGATCAGCCCGCCGCCCGATCCATAATTCGGCTCCATGAACAGCGCACCGCTGAGCCCGACGATGACGATGAGGTTGGCAGATCCGAAGAAGGATGCCGAATTGATCGTGTGCCCGAGGATCGCCGCGTCGCCGATGAAGTTATTGTCTCGGGTCAGCACCTCGCGCATCCAGGCCGCGCGAATGCGCACCATGTCGACGGAAAGGCTGTCGTTTCGCCGCGGCCACCCCATTGCCATCAAAGGCTCGAGTGCCACCCAGACGAGAAGGAAGAATACGATCGCCGCGACGTTCAAAAAATCCATGGTGTCCCCCGAATTGAATGGCGTTTTTCCGAACACTACGTCGAGCGAACGGCGGCTCCAAGCGTCAATCGCCGTCCGCGGCTTCCTTTGGTGCGCAAGGGCGGGAGGCCGCTACCGGCTGCGCGTCGCGAGCTTGTACGGCGGTCTCAAGCCGCATGCACGAGCAAGATTGGAAACGTCGATATTGCGTCCCATTGAAAGGCGACTAAGATTGGGTGTCACCAGCCGCGTGACGTGGTCAACCGGCAGGTCAGACTTGGGGATACGGGAATGGACCTTGCCGAAGAGCCTGGCATCTTCACGTGGGACTTGGCGACCGACACGGTTTACGCGGATTCGGCACTAGCGAACCTCTTTGGGCTTGATCCGGAGCAGACCATCGCGGGGCTGCCGATCATAAAATATCTCGACAGGATTCATCCGGACGACAAGCCATCCGTGGCCAAGGCGATTTCAGACTCGGTGGTGACAGGAGATCCCTACCGCCATGACTATCGGGTATTTGATCGAAGCGGACAAATCGTAGCCGTGGCCGCCTTCGGCCGCTGCTTCAGGGATGCAGCCGGAAACCCATCGCACTATGCGGGCATCGTCTTTCGGACGAATGATCAAAGCCAGCAAGACGAATTGTCTGCGCATTGCAGCGCGGCGCTCAAAATTGCGAGGTCATCCGGGCTGCAGGCGACGGCCGACGCGCTTGAGGCGATTCTGAAAGAGCTTGCGACGCCGATGGCTTCCGGCATCGCGCCGCTTCATTGATTTTCTTCGACGCATCGAGCGACGCGCCTGCCCTTGTGCAGCGATTCAAAGCTCGCCGGTCAACGCCATCTCGCCTCGGAGAGATGACCGGGAAATCCGGCAAGCATGTCCCCCAGCGGCACATTTCGAACCAGCCTGGCTGCAATGAAGGTTGCGCAGATCGCTGCGGCAAGCTTCGCCCAGGGATAGCTGCCAAGTTGGACATGGGCGTTTGCATCAACCGATGTGGCCTTTGCCTTCAGCGCCGCCTCCGCGTCCTCGCGCAGCATGCCTATCCGAGCCTTCAGCAGCCTGAGTTCCTGCTGCAGGCCGCTCAGATCTTCGTCGACTTTTTCACGCGTGCTTACAACGGCGGCATCGGCAAAAGGCGGTTCACCTTCGGCGATCAGTTCATCGGGGTCAGGAAGGCGGCCGTCGCGATTGATGGATGATTGCATGGACATATCCTCAAATAAACAAGCGGGATGAGATGAAGGCCCGGCATCGCGGCCGCGCCTTCCAATGCAGGTCAGAGGATCAGTGGTCGCGCCGGAAACCCTGGCTTTGCTGCGATCCGCCCTGCGACTGGTTCTGCGATTGGCGATTGGCATCGTCCGATGGCGTGGGGGCGCTATAAGTGTAGGCACGCACCTTGGCGCTTCCATGCACGGTGTCGCGCGTCGCTACGGGGCGCGTATCGTCGAATGCACTCTCGGACACGGCGAGGTCTTCCGATGCTTTGCCGCCGGAGGGTTGGCCGGCAAAACCGGTATTGGACGCGCCTTGTTGCCTGTCTTCCAGCGACCAGAGGTCCGCCCGCTCGTCCATGTCTATGCTGCCCTCGTCGTCCAGAATATCGTGGACGGTCTCATAGAGCGCGTCATCGATATCGTTGACCTGAACGAGGAAGCCGCCTCGCCGCAACCCCTCTGCGTAGACCGCACGATCCTCGTCGGGAAAGAAGAAGTCGGCCAGCGCGTCGAAGAAGCCGCCGCGGTCGTCGCTCATGGCGCCGGCGGTTTTTTCGTCCGCCTCGTAGCCTGGCATCAACCTTATTCTCGCAACCGGCACGCCCGCGTCTTCAAGACGGGAGACGGCGGATTCGGCTTGCGATCGGCTGTCGAAAAATGCGGTGAGGCTGCTGCCCCCTGTCGGGCCGGAGAAGGCTGGATTGGTATCGTGGTAAATGCTGCTCACGGGAAATCTCCTCTCGATGCATAGACCCACGCCGCGGATCCGGCGGCTGGTTTCCTGATCAGAAAAACAGGTGGGCGAATGGAATGTTCCAAGCCAATGCGTCGGCAGGCGATAGCGGCTTCAGTCGCACCGGCCGCCCCCCACATTGGCGGCTCACCGATATCAAAATGAGGAACGGTTTGGCATCGAGGATCGTTGTCCCGCGCCACCGCAATTCAAGGCGCTCTAGCGGTTGACGTCAAACCGTCGAGACGCTAGCACGGCTTTTGACGCATTGGGGATATTTCATATGGACATCTTTACGGCAGCCGGTCTAACGGCTTTGCTGCAGGTCATTGCTATCGACCTCGTTCTTGCCGGCGACAACGCCGTGGTTATCGGTCTCGCTGCTGCCGGGCTTGAGGCCACGCAGCGCCGAAAGGCGATCATCGTCGGCATAGCAGCCGCGACCGTCCTGCGTATTCTCTTTGCCAGCGTTGCCGTCTATCTCTTGGCGATCGTCGGCCTGCTGCTGGCCGGCGGACTTCTGCTCCTCTGGGTCTGCTGGAAGATGTGGCGCGAGCTTCGCGCCGGCCATGGCGACAACCATGACGCGGCGGGCGCCGAGGGGGCGCCGAAAAAGACCTTTTTCCAGGCGGCGACCCAGATCGTCATCGCCGACGTCTCAATGTCGCTCGACAACGTGCTCGCCGTTGCCGGGGCGGCGCGCGAACACCCAAGCGTGCTGATCATCGGCCTTGCCCTGTCGATCGCGCTGATGGGCATCGCCGCCAATCTGATCGCCCGGTTGCTCAACAACCATCGCTGGATCGCCTATGTCGGCTTGCTGATCATCCTCTACGTTTCGCTCGACATGATCTATCGCGGCGCCGTCGAGATTATGCCCTACATGCAGTGATTTCAGGCTCGATTGTCTTTGTGGTCAGGGCTTAAGCCCCGATCCTGACTTCGGTTTCGAAACTCATCTGATCATAGGCCGGGACCACATGGTCCGGCGTCTCGGCCATCACAACGTCATAATCGAGCGGCGTGTGCATATGGGTGAGGATCGCCCGTCTCGGCTTTAGCCGGCCAATCCAGTCGAGCGACTGTTCCAGCGACAGATGGCTCGGATGGTAGGTATATTGCAGCGCGTCGATGATCAGCACGTCGAGATTTTGAAGCTTGTCGACGGTCTGGGGCGGGAAGTCGCTGATATCACTGCAATAGGCCACATCGCCGATCCGAAAGCCGAGCGAGTGGATATCGCCATGCTGCTGAATATGCGGATGAAACCGTATCTTGCCGCCGGGGCCGCGAACTTCGACGGGTTCGTCGAGGTTTTCGATGACAACCGGCAGCACGATGGGCGGATAGTTGCTGCCCGGCGGCGTTTCCAGGCAATAGCCGAAGGCTTCGCGCAGCCTGTCCATCGTATATTGGTCGGCAAAGATCGGCACCCGCCGGCGCGTATTGTGAAAATAGCCGCGCAGATCGTCGATGCCATGAATATGGTCCGCGTGCGGATGGCTGTAGAGCACGGCATCGACATGGTCGGCCCCTGCCCTGATCATCTGCTCGCGAAAATCCGGTCCGGTATCGATAACGACGGTGGTGACACCGCCATCCGGCGCAAATTGCTGCACCATGAAAGCGGCGCGCGTGCGCCGGTTCTTCGGATTGTCGGGATTGCAGGCGCCCCAGTCGCCGGTAATGCGCGGCACGCCGGGTGACGACGAACAGCCGAGAATGGTGAAGCGCCGCCGGTAGAGCACGCTCTCAGATCCTCGGCATTTTCGAAAACAGCCGGAAAGCGTTCTCCGTCGTGATCCGTGCGACCTCCGCGTAGGAGAGGCCGATCGTCTCGGCGAGCACCTCGGCCGTGTTGACGACATAGGACGGTTCGTTGCGCTTGCCGCGCCAGCGCTTCGGCGCCAGATACGGCGCATCCGTTTCAACGAGCAGCCGATCCTGCGGGATCGTCTTGGCGATCTCGCGCAGCTCTTCCGATTTCGGGAAGGTCAGGATGCCCGAGAAGGAGACATAGCCGCCGAGTTCGACGCCGGTTCGCGCCAGTTCCGGACCTGCCGAGAAGCAGTGCAGGATGAAGGGGAAGGCCCCCTTCCCCGTTTCCTCGGTCAGAATCGCGGCCATGTCCTCATCGGCGCTGCGGCTGTGGATGACGAGCGGCAGCTGTGTGGCGCGCGCCGCCGCGATATGGCGGCGAAAGCCGGTCTGCTGGTCCTCGGGCTTCTGCGTATCGTAGAAATAATCGAGGCCCGCCTCGCCGATCGCCACCACCTTCTCATGGGCGTTGGCAAGGCGCACCAGCTCTTCCGTCTGGATATCCAGCTCTTCGTCGGCATTGTTCGGATGCGTGCCGACCGAGCAGAACACCGAAGGATATTTCTCGGTGATCGCAAGCAGCCGGTCGAGCTTGCGCACCCGCGTCGAAATCGTCACCATCTGCTTGACGCCCGCCTGATGGGCGCGCGTAACGATCTCGTCGCGCTCCGCCTCGAAGTCGGCGAAATCCAGATGGCAATGCGTATCGATCAGCACAGCCTTAAGCCTCCGGAGCCACGTAGCGCGGGAAGACCGGCGCTGGCGCTTCGAGCGGCGTTCCGGCAACCAGACGGCCGGATTCGCCAAGAGCAGCAAAATCGCGCTTGTCTGCAGGTGCCGCGACCAGATCGAGCAGCTTGCCCGATGATTGAGGCATGAAGGGCTGCAGCAGGATGGCGATCTGGCGCACGACTTCCGCGGTGACGTAAAGCACAGTGCCCATCCGCGCCGGATCGGTTTTCTTCAGTGCCCAGGGCGCCTGGCCGGCGAAATAACGGTCGGTCTCGGACACGACCGCGATGATCGAGGCAAGCGCCCGGTGGATCTGCTGCTTGCTCATGTCCTCGCGTGTGGAGGCATGCAGCGCGTCGGCCTGTGCCAGCATCGCCTTGTCCTCGTCGGTTAGCGGCCCGCATTCCGGGATCTTGCCGTCGCAGTTCTTGACGATCATCGACAGCGAGCGGCTGGCGAGATTGCCGATGCCGTTGGCGAGGTCGGAGTTGATGCGCGTGCCGATCGCCTCTTCGCTATAGCTGCCGTCCTGGCCGAAGGATACTTCGCGCAGGAAGAAGTAGCGCACCTGGTCAAGGCCGAAATGGTTAACCAGGTTGACAGGATCGACGACATTGCCGAGCGACTTCGACATTTTCTCGCCCTTGTTGAGCAGGAAGCCATGGGCGAAGACCCGCTTCGGCAGCGGCAGCTTTGCCGACATCAGGAAGGCCGGCCAGTAGACGGCATGGAAGCGAATGATGTCCTTGCCGATGATGTGCACATCGGCCGGCCAGTATTTCGCCCGCGGGCCGTTCCTGTCCTCGATGTAGCCGGTCGCAGTAATGTAATTGGTCAGCGCATCCACCCAGACATACATGACATGGGCGGGATCGTTCGGCACCTTGATGCCCCAGTCAAAGGTCGTGCGCGAGACAGAGAGGTCCTTGAGGCCGGATTTGACGAAGGAGATCACCTCGTTGCGGCGCTCGGCCGGACCGATGAAATCGGGATTGGCCTCGTAAAGGGCCAGCAGCTTCTCCTGATATTCGGAGAGCTTGAAGAAATAGCTCGCCTCCTCCACCCACTCGACGGGCGTGCCCTGCGGCCCGTAGCGCACGCCGTCGGCGCGCAGCTCCGTCTCGTTTTCCTGGTAATAGGCCTCGTCGCGCACCGAATACCAGCCGGCATAGCTATCCTTGTAGATGTCGCCATTCTCGGCCATCAGGTTCCAGATGTTGCGCGACGTCTCGTGATGACGCTCCTGCGTGGTGCGGATGAAGTCATCGTTCGAGGCGTTGAGCAGCTTGGCCATCGCCTGGAATTCGCCGGAGTTGCGGTCGGCAAGCGCCTGGGCGGTAATGCCCTCGGCGCGCGCCGTCTGCTGCATCTTCTGGCCGTGTTCGTCGGTGCCGGTCAGGAAGAACACGTCCCTGCCATCCAGGCGCTGGTAGCGCGCCATCGCATCCGTCGCGATCAGCTCGTAGGCATGGCCGATATGCGGCTTGCCGTTAGGATAGGAAATCGCGGTGGTGATGTAGAAGGGTGTCTTGTCTGTCATGGCGGCCAATGTCCGGCTTACTCTATAAAAATGGTCAGCCGCTCTTAGCGCATGTCACCGTCCAGCGAAACATCAAGTTTTGCCGCCGCCAATGATTTCCGGGACGCGGGCAGCGGTGAACTTGACTCAGCTTCTGCCGCAATCTACCCGTCATGGAAAAGAGGGCGAGGCAGAACGAAGTGCCAGTTTTCATCTATCCGGTTTGTCGTGGCCGCGCGCCGTCGGAGGCGCTTGATTGACGTTCGAGCCTCTCTATTCACTTTCGGGCCTGTTTGTCGGCGCGCTCGTCGGGATCACCGGCGTTGGCGGCGGTTCACTGATGACACCGCTGCTGGTGCTGCTCTTCGGCGTCCATCCTGCGACCGCCGTCGGCACCGATCTTCTCTATGCGGCGATCACCAAGACTGCCGGCACCGCCGTCCACGGCATGCACGGGCGCGTCAATTGGAAGATCGTCGGCAGTCTCGCAATCGGCAGCGTGCCGGCCGCCCTGCTGATGCTCTGGCTGCTGGCAGGCGTCGATCGCAAAAGCATCGGTGTCACCAATACCATCACCACGGCGCTCGGCTGGCTTCTTGTCATGACCGCGATCATGCTGGTCTTCCGAGGTCCGATACTCGAGCTGGCACGCCGCGCCATCGGCGACCGCACGCCGCCGCAGCCGAGAACCATCCTTGCCCTCACCGTCATTCTCGGATTCCTGCTCGGCGTCCTCGTCACCCTGACCTCTGTCGGTGCCGGCGCGCTGGGTGTGACGATCCTGCTCGTCCTTTATCCCAGGCTCGATGTGCGCGAGATCGTCGGTTCCGATATCGTCCATGCGGTCCCGCTGACCCTGATCGGCGGCACGGGCTACTGGCTGATCGGCGAAATCGACTGGCCGATGCTGTTTGCCCTGCTGATCGGTTCCATCCCGGGCATTATCATCGGCAGCCTCCTGGCGCCGAAGCTGCACGAGCGCACCATCCGCATCGTCCTCGCCGCGACACTCGCCGTCGTCGCCGTCAAGCTGCTGACCGGCTGATCGGAGAACCAGGACGGAACTAGAGACCCGGCTGCTTGATATCGGCGAGGATGCCGATGATCGTCTGTTTGCGGTCGAGGTTATAGGCATCCGAAATAGTCAGCCGTTCGGTGATTTCGGAATAAAGCCGTGCCAGCCGCTCTGCAGCCGCGATCTGCCCCTCGCCTGCCGCTGCGCGTGCCCGGTTCATGATGTCGTCGCCGACATGGCTGACGAAGAAATCGAAGATCGTGTCACTTTCTTTGCCCGAAAGCGCATCGGCCAGCCGATGCATCGCCTTACGGGCCGTCGGCCCTTCGGCCGACAGCATCTCCTCATAGGCGGCAATGATCTCGCCGCCGCCGTAATTCAGCAGTTTCAGCGCCTCGCCGACGCTGCCCTTGGCGGCCGAAAGCACCGCCCCGCCCTCTCCCGATATGCCGAGATGGGCAAGCGCGGCTATGAGCGCATCGTCTGCAAGCGGTGCCAGTTTCAGCGGCAGGCAGCGCGAGCGGATCGTCGGCAGCAATCGTCCCGGCGCATGCGAGAGCACCAGGAACAAGGCCCGCTTCGGCGGTTCTTCCAGGATCTTCAGGATGGCGTTGGCCGCATTGCGGTTCATGTCGTCGGCCGGGTCGATGATGACGATCCGCCAATTGCCAGTGCCTGATGTCTGCGAGAAAAATTTGCCGGCGCGGCGCACCTCGTCGACGGTGATCGCCGACTTTACCTTGCCGGTCTTTTCATCCACCGGCCGGGCGAGATGCAGAAGGTTGTGCGAGGCGCCGGAGGTGATCTGCCGGCTTACGGACGAGGCAGGATCCGGATCGCCGATCGTCTCCGGCGCAGTGGCAGGATCGGGATAGGAGAGTACGTGATTGGCGAAGCGGAAAGCGAGCGTCGCTTTGCCGATGCCCTCAGGCCCCTCTATCAGGATGGCGTGGTGGCCCTTGCCGGACCGATAGGATTGCGCCAGGAAGGCCTCCGCCTCCTCATGGCCGAACAGCCTGGTATTTTCCCCCGGCCAGATGGCGCCGTCGAGCAGTCCAGGCCTTTCTTCACTCATAACGGGCTTCACTCATGATGTGCGGCTTCCGGCATGCGCGCACGGCCTGCAGGCGACATGAGCTGCCGGACGATCGCCACGATCTCGGCGGCGATCTCCTCCTCGCTCTGCATGGCGTTGATCACGTGACAGCGCTCCGGCTCGCGGGCGGCGATATCGAGAAAGGCTTCGCGCCTTTTCTCGTGGGTTTCGAGCCGCTCTTTCTCGAAGCGATCGGGAGCGTCGGCGGCGGCGCGTTTCTGCGCCCGCTCCAGCCCGATATTGGCGGGGATATCGAGGATCACGGTGCAATCCGGCATGACGCCGTTAATGGCGATGCGCTGCAGCGTCTCGATGAAATCGGGCTCGAGATTGCCGGTGACGCCCTGGTAGACGCGGGAGGAATCCATGAAACGGTCGCAGAGCACGATCTTGCCGGCAGCCAGGGCGGGGCGAATCACCTCTTCGACATGGTCGTTGCGCGCCGCCGCAAACAGGATAGCCTCCATCCGCGTGCCAAAGGCCTCGGCGGCCCCCGACAGGAGCACGTGGCGCACGGCCTCGGCGCCCGGCGATCCGCCCGGTTCCCGCGTCACCAGCACATCGTGACCGTCGCCCTTCAGCGCCTCGGCGAGGCGGCGGATCTGCGTGGATTTCCCAGCGCCTTCCCCGCCCTCAAACGTAACGAACAATCCCGTACCGGATGACAATGACAACTTCCCGCATTCCAGGCGCCGCACGCGCCTTGCTTCTTCTATCTATCCGAAGACAGCAGGAAGGAAAACCTTTCGCCGCGGCGACATATTCACCTTTCCCGGCAAATTGCATCGGAAAGCCGGCGTTCAGCCCGGCGCGGACTTGTCCCACAGCCAGGAGAAGAAAAGCGATTCGCCGAGTTCCAACATGGCGTCAACAGCCCGGCTGCTGAGCGAGCCTTCGCCGACTCCCTGCACTGTATAGAGCGACACTTCCCTGAGCAGCCGGCTGCCCGCGAAAATCCTTAGTGTGCCTGCCTGGGTGTCCGGCGTCACCGGTGCCGTCAGCGGCCAGCGATAAATGATGCGCGCCGACAGCCGGTCGGGATTGCTGATCGGAATATAGACGCTGACCGGCGCCTTGGCTACGAGATCGACGGTGCGCGCCGTGCCGCCATAGACGCTGGCAGCGCCGATCACTTCGTTCTCGGCGAAGATCTGCCGGTTCTCGAAGGCCGTCAGCCCCCATTCGAGCACCCGCTTGGCCTCCTCCGTCCGCTCCTTGTCGGAAGCAATGCCGGCAAGCGCCAGAAACAGCCGTCTGCCGTCCCGCTCAACCGACGCGACGATCGAATAACCCTCGCCCTCGGTAAAGCCGGTTGCCAGCCCGTCGGCGCCGAGATCGAGCCCGAGTAGCGGATTGCGGTTGCGCTGGAAGATCTTGTTCCACTCGAAATCCGGCTGCGCAAAATAGGGGTAGAGGTTCGGATAGGACTTTTGCAGGGCCGTGGCGAGCGTCACCATCTCGCGCGCCGTCACTTTGCTCTTTCCGTCGGGAAGACCGGTGGAATTGCCGAACTCGGCTTTTTCCATGCCGAGCTCACGAGCGCGCCGCGTCATCGACTCGGCAAATTGCTGCTCGCTGCCAGCCATGCCTTCGGCGAGGATAATGCAACTGTCATTGGCGCCCTGGATGGCGATCCCCTTGATCAAGTCCTCGACGCGCACGCGCGATTTGAGGCTGGCAAACATCGTTGCCGTCCTCGACGGCGCGCCGCCGGTTCTCCAGGCATATTCGGAAACGGGATATTCGGTATCGAAGGTAATCTGACCCTTCGTCAACGCGTCGAAGACGAGATCCATCGTCATCAGCTTGGCGAGCGAAGCGGGCGAAAAGCCCTGGTCCTCGTTCTTGGCGAGAAGCACCGTGCCGGTGGCGGCCTCGATCATATAGGCCTGCGCCGCCTTGGTGGCGAAACCAGCGGCCCCGCTATCGGCCGCAAGCGCTCCGGTGGTCAACGGGATGAGGCATGCAAGAGCAATTCCAGCAAAAGTCCGTAGCGGTTTTGCGTCCGGAATTGCGGTGAAACAAAGGCGAAGCACAAGCTTCAGCATCAGGCGCTTCCATCGATCGAGCGGCGTGTCGTCAGGAGGTTAGAGTGAGAGGAAATCCGATGCAATCGCCACGCTCAGCGGGCGGCGAATTTGGCCTGATGACGCTTGGCCGAGGCCAAGATGGACTCCTGCGTCAGCCCGTCATTGCGCGCCATCACCGCGTCAAAGGCGAGATCAACGGTCACCGTCTTCACGTCGTCGTTCTGGTAGCCCAGCGCGAGGGAGCCGAGCGGCCGTTCATAGGGCATAGGACCGATCTCCGGCAGCACGACCATCTGGTCGAAGGCCTGCGAGGCATTGTTGGCGGACGGTGCCTGCGGCGCGACCAAGACATGGGCGCCGGGAGCAACAGCGGGCGCCGCATTATAGCGGGCGCTCGGTGTCGAGCCGGCATAGGAAGTCGCCGACATCGGTACCGGCACGTTGGCCGGCGTCTCGTAATCTTCCGAACTCTGCAGCTGGTCGCGGGTGATCTTGCGGCTGTTGGAGGCGACCATCACGCCGGTTGCGATCTGGCCTTCCGGATTGACGCCGGGAATACGGCTGCCCTTCGGCACGTAGGAGGCCATCAGATAGGGCATGTCGTGGCCGTCCATGCGGGCGCGGCCGACATATTGCACGCGCACCTTGCCGGTGCCGCTGTGCTGCAGATCCAGCATGTCAGCCGTCTTGTTCGACAGGTCGATGATGCGACCTTCATGATAGGGGCCGCGATCGTTGACGCGCACGATGACGGAGGAACCGCTTTCGAGATTGGTGACGCGCGCATAGCTCGGCAACGGGAAGGTCGGATGCGCGGCGGAAAGATGCATCTGGTCGTAGACTTCGCCGTTCGCCGTCAGGCGCCCATGAAAGGCCGAGCCATACCAGGAGGCGACGCCGACCTTGTTATAGGCGAAGTCTTCTTTCGGATAATACCACTTGCCCTTCACCTCGTAAGGATTGCCGACGATGTAGCGGCCGCCGCCCTTCGGGATATTATTGCCTGTGGCGACCCGTGGGCTCGCCTTCACGCCATATTCGGATTCGGAGAAATATTCTTTGCCGTGGCCTTTCTTCTTCGGCACGGCCTGGGTCGTGCCGCACGCCGCAACCGTCGCACACATCGCCGATACCGCCAGCCACCGTGCTGTCGTTGCGAAAGACGCCGCCCCGTATCCCAATTTCATATGTCCCACGCCGCTCAAAGATCGTTATGGTTAAGGAACTTTGCCCCATACTGGGCCAATACGCCTTATCCCCGCCCGCCTAACGAGGGTTTAATCTTGCGAAGTTCGTGGCAAATTTACGAACGATTTCGCAGCGATAGTCATAATTCTGATGATTATGGTTTACAAATCGCTAACGCGAGCCCTGTCCCCCTGCCCTGCCACTGCCGCAAAGAAGCCTGAAATTCCCGTGCCGATGCGGGGCATATAGTAAACATCCGGCCGCTTCAGACGCCCTAAAAGCTCCATATTGAAACGCCGCCGGCACGGCTCCATCGCCGATCTGCCTCGATCCTCTCCGGGAACGAAATGTCCGCGAAAGGCTTTGAAGGTTATGCCTGGGGAGGATCACTATGAACGATGAAACCATAACGCAGCTCGACACTGTGAGCCGGCAGCTGAATGTTCGGGCGCGTGCGCTTTCCCAGCTGGATCAAGAGAGCGACATCGCAATGCTGATGTCGGCACTTGCGGTGACGATGGAAGCGGTTCGCTCTCTCTGCGAGGATATGAACCAGCTCAATGGTCCGAAAGGCCTCGGATCAGACGGAGGCTAGATCTCATGTCTCCGACATAAGTTTCAAAGAGCTTGCCCGGGAATGAGTTACGCGCCGACCCGCAAATTCCCCCCGGCCTCCGAAGCTCGTCAACACTAAAGAACGGCGATTGCCTCCGTCGCATTGTCCCGCAGCGTTCACCGAAAAGTAGATTTTAGCCGCTATTCCGGCCCCGCTTCTCATCTCATATCGGGTTCCGGCAATGGATCTTGCGACAGTCCTTCTTCTACACAAGTCTTCCTTCATCGTCGGAGCAATCTGCTTCTTCTACGTGAGATGGCGCTCTGGAGCGACGCCAGGGCTTGGCGTACTCGCCGTCGGTTTTTCCTTGCTCGCGATCGCCTCGACGCTGGCAGGTTTGGATGAGCGTCTTCACATGTCCAATAATGCCAGGACACTCTGGAGTTTTTCGCTTGGCGCGAATGGCTACGGGCTGATGGCGGTGGGTCTTTTTGGCCTCAGCCGGCGTCACAGCTCCCTTCGAGACTGGTGGCCGATGCTCCTGCCTGTCACCCTGACGCTTAGTGCGGCGATCACGCCGTGGTATGTGGACAATGGGCTCAGAGCATCCGTGTTCAACGGCAACGCCGCCCTTCTACTGGCCTTGTCGGGGTTAGTGATCGCCCGCGACTTCTTTCAGGAGCGCCTTACTGCGCGGTTCGGTCTTTCCGTGGCTATTTTTGTCGCGACATCTCTCTCAGCTTTGGTCGTGGTCGGTTTCATCTTTCCGAACGATGCGCCTCTTCCCCCGCGCTACGCATTCTTTTTGCTGATTATCTGTCATTTCGCGGTGGCTCTGTTCGTGCTCGTGCTCGTGCAGGAAAGAGCCGAAGAGAAGCTTACCAGACTTGCGAATACCGACATGCTGACCGGCGTTCCCAATCGGCAGCATTTCTTCAGCTCGCTTCCCAAAAGCCTCGGGCCCGGAGACGCATTCGTCCTGATCGATATCGACTTTTTCAAGAGCGTGAACGATCGCTTCGGACACGACAAAGGCGATATTGTTCTCGTAAATGTTGCTCGGACGATTGCTGACAGCATACCCCGGTCCAGCGTCTTTGGTCGGCTGGGCGGCGAGGAGTTCAGCCTCTTCCTTCGCGGCGAAACCGAAGCCTCTGCTTTCGCACTCGCGGAGCAGATACGTGAGGCGGTCAACGCCTTGAGTCTCGTCTTCGACGGAAAACAGGTCTCCCCGACCGTCAGCGCAGGTGTGGCGCTGTGGAAAGCGGGCCTCACGGAACCCGACGTCCAGAAGCGTGCGGATCAGGCGCTTTACAGCGCCAAAAATAACGGTCGCAACAGGGTGGAGTTGTTCACCGGCATCGAGTTGGTCAATAGCACCCCTGCACTGGAACTGCGAACGGCCCGCGCAGGCTGACAAACACCGGAGCTCGGTCACGCTCAGACTGACTGGCACGCCATAACGGAATGCCGGCAAATGCTGCAGAGCACGTTGACGCTGCTATCAAAGCTGCTAAAACCCAGCCATCGAGTGATTGGGGCGCAAACCGGCAGTAACTGCCGGTTGGAAGAAATCAACGGAATGTGGTTTCTCAACCTTTCAATCAGATGGAAGAGTGTCCGAGTGGTTTAAGGAACCGGTCTTGAAAACCGGCGTGCGGGAAACCGTACCGTGGGTTCGAATCCCACCTCTTCCGCCAGCAACCTGTTGAAAAGCGTGTGTATTTTTCCAAACCTTCCGAGGTGATATTCCAACTCGCTTGCCATACAGTCAACGAAGATCTGCAATAATGCTGCGGCATCCAGACGCGCTGTCGGACCCATCGACAGCGTATAGCTGATGGCGCACAACGGACCGACGGAAGCTTAACGATTTGGGCGGCGCCTTTACACGAATCGCGGTGCTTGTTGTAGTGCTGAAATGATGCCTCGCTTCATTTGCATATGTCTATTGGTGCCCTTCCTCGGCGGCTGCGTCTATAGGTACTATCCGGCTCCTCCGATAAAGCATATGCCCGAATATCCTACGGGTTGCGTCGACTGCAACAAGGCATCGCGGCCGGAGGAGAAACCATGACCACGCCCGACAGGGTCGCCCTGTGGCTGCCCTTCTGCCTGGTGGGCGGCATCTGTGGCTGGAGTTGGTATTGGTATGTCAGATCGATCATCTTCTATTATAAAAATGGCTTCGATTCAGCGAAGATTTCGGACCCCAATTTTCGGAATTCCCTGATGATGATCGCTTTACTGCGAAGCCGAAAGAAAAATTCTTGATAGCTTGGCCCGTTTTCGTCGTTGTTAGCACAGCCAATTTGATCCCAATTACTTTAGGTCTGCTGGGGATCCTCAATTGAGGGCGGTAACCGCGCTGGGCGGACTACTCTGCCTCATAAACTGCCGGACTATCAGTGTCGCGCAACCGTTTAGAAGACGTGTGCCGCAACTTGCCGTCATGCGTCCACGCCCGACAGTCGGTTTCAGCAACAGGGCGCGGATCGACTAAGACCGCGTTTTGCAATCGACAGCAGGCTTGCGATGATCAGCTTTCCATCTTCTCCCGGCGTCCATTCGCGGAACGCTCGTTAAAGCCGGTTCCCACTCCCCGAGAAAGACGAGCTCGTTTCCTTTGCGCGCTGCGAGCAGCATGCCGCCGAATGATTCTGCAGACTAAGTGCGCGAGGCCGACACGCTCATTGTCACGAAGCCCGGCCGCCTCGCCCGTTCGACTGTAGATCTCCTTGCCATCAGCGATCTGTTGAACCTCGCCCGTATTGCTGCACAGCAATCGCGATGGGGACTGAAGCCACAGCCGCTCACGAAAGCAGCGAATAGATCCAGACGCCAACAGAACCCCAAAAGATAGCCGGCATCACTATCATCCCCAAAATGATGATCTTGGTCACACTAAAAGCTCCGAAATTCGACTCATTCCGCAAAGCTATTGCAACGATCGAAGGTTGGTATGGGGCACGAAGTCCGGGACCGATCGGACCTTGGTCTGAGTTCTACGGCTGAATGCATAATCCCCTGGAGGAGAGCTTACTCGATAGATCCGGTTAGAGCGCTGCGGTTGCGGTTCATGCTCCTGCGGAACTGGTTCGCCGCCGGTAGGTCCCGGCCGCGATGGTCAACGCGATGGCGATCAATGCGGCTGCGACGCCGAAGGTGATCTGCATACCTGCATGCACGGCCTCGGGACGTGCCGTAGCGATCTCCGGCGCTGCCGATCCATACGCGAACACGGCCCCCATGACGGATGCGCCGGTAATCAGCCCGAGATTGCGCGACAGGTTGAGCACGCCGGAGATGACGCCGCGCTGGTCGGGCTGCACATCCGCCACGACGGCCGTGTTGTTGGCCGCCTGGAACAACTGATAGCCTGATGTCAGCAGAGCGATTCCGGCGATGTAGCCGGCAATTCCGAGCAGCACGGCGAGAGCGATGGAACCGATGGCCATGGCGACGAGCCCTGCAGCAACCACGAAGGGCGTGTCCAGGCGATCGACCAGGCGACCGGCCGGGACACCGCTGAGGATCGAGATCACCGGACCGATCGACATGACGGTGCCAACCAGCGCCTCGTTGAGCCCGAGCGTACGGGAGAGATAGAAGGGCGCGACCACCAGCGTCGCCATCATCACAGTCGAGACGAGCCCGTTCATCGCCAGGCTGGCGGTGCGCACGCGGTCGCGGAACACCGCCAGCTGGATCAGCGGCGATGCCGTTCTCGCCTCGGCGAAGACGAAGAGACCGGCGCCGAAACCGGCGATGAGCAGCAGGGCGAGGTTCAACAGGCCAAAGCTGCCATGCCCGATCGTCATCGCCAGCGCATAGGCCGAAAGCGTCAAGGCAAGCAGCAGCGTGCCCACCATGTCGAAGCCGGCCCGATCCTTCTTCCTTCCGCCGATATCGTCCGGCAGATGGCGATAGGCGAGAACGAAGGTCGCCAAGCCGAGCGGCACGTTGACGAGGAAGATCGCCGGCCAACCGAAACAGGCGATCAGCAGACCGCCGAGCGAGGGCCCAAGAGCGGTGCCGATCGCCGACATCGTTCCGAGCAGCCCCATGGCGCTGCCGGTCCTCGTCTTCGGCACCGTTTCACCGACAAAGGCCATGGTCAGCGCCATCATGATTGCCGCGCCCAGACCCTGCAGCGCGCGCGCCGCGATCATCAGCCACAGCGTCGGCGCGAGGCTGCAGAGGACCGAGGCCAGAGTGAAGAGCAGGATGCCGGTGAGCAGCAGCCGTCGCCGGCCGGTGACATCGCCGAGCCGCCCGACGCTGACGATCAAAGTAGTAATGGCAAGGAGATAGGCGAGCACGATCCACTGGACATCCTGGAAGGCGGCATCGAACCCCCGCGCCAGGCTCGGCAGGCCGACATTGGCGATGCTGGTGCCGAGCGATGGCAGCAGAATCGAGAGGGAAAGGCTGGCGAGTGCCCAGCGGACGGAATAGGGGCGTTCGGCGGCGGCCTCCCCGCGCTCTGCAATGATCGGTTTCACCGTAGACTCCGTTTTTCTCGCTCCGGAAAGGGAGCCGCCGGCAAACATAGTCCTCCGCGCGGTATGGCGGAACGCGCAGCATTTACATTCTATTCGTGCGTTGGACGCCATATGAAGCTGTGTTATATCGGATGCATGTCGACACCCGATTTCAACCTGCTCGTCACCCTGGATGTGCTGCTCGTCGAGGGCAGCGTTGCCCGCGCCGCCCACAGGCTGCGGCTCAGCCCGTCGGCCATGAGCCGGGCGCTGGCGCGACTGCGCGAGACGACGGGCGATCCGCTGCTGGTGCGCGCCGGCCGCGGCCTCGTCCCCACGCCCCGAGCGCTCGAACTGCGCGAGCGGGTCGGCCGGATCGTCGAGGAAGCGCAAGCGGTGCTGCGCCCTGCCGAGGCGCTTGATCTCACACGGTTGGTCCGGACGTTCACGCTGCGCATCAGCGAAGGTTTCGCCGAGACCTTCGGACCCGATCTGATCGCCCGCCTCGGTGGTGAAGCGCCGGGCGTGCGGCTGCGCTTCGTGCAGAAACCGGATAAGGACAGCGCCCCGTTGCGCGACGGAACCGTCGACCTGGAAACCGGCGTCGTCGGCGAAACGATGGGGCCGGAGCTGCGGGCGCAGGCCTTGTTCCGCGACCGTTTCGTCGGCGTGGTGAGGATAGGGCATCCGCTCTGCCAGGGCGAGATCACGCCCGCCCGATATGTAGCCGGCCGGCACATCACCGTCTCGCGGCGCGGGCTCGACAAGGGACCGATCGATGAAGCTCTTGATGCGCTCGGGCTCGAACGCCAGATTGCCACCATCGTCGGCGGTTTTTCCACGGCGCTGGCGCTCGCCCGCGCCTCGGATCTGATCGCCTGTGTTCCGGAACGGCACACAGGCGCATTGCGCCGGGAAATGCACAGTTTTCCCTTGCCCGTTCCGATCCCCGAGATCACGCTTTCCTTGCTCTGGCATCCGAGGATGGATGCCGATCCGGGCCATCGCTGGCTGCGCGGCTGCGTTCGGGATGCCTGCGCGGCGACGTGATCGACTGGCGACGGAGCACCGCGGGCAGACGATCGATCCGTTCGTGATAGTTGACTATCCCGTGTCGACGTGATTACCCGCCGAAGATCATCGAACGAATTTATCAGGCGGGAACATCATGGCCGACGACATCATCGTAAAGGATAGTAACGGAAGCCAGCTTCATGACGGCGATTCCGTGACGCTGATCAAGGACCTCAAGGTCAAGGGAACTTCCGAGACGCTGAAGCGTGGAACATTGGTCAAGGGCATTCGCCTGACCGACAATCCCGGCGAGATCGAATGCAACACCAAGCAGGTCAAGGGTCTGGTGTTGAAAACGGAATTCCTCAAGAAGGCATAGGATCGGCCTCATCAGCCGCTTCCTGCGGCACTTCCTCGGTGATCACCTCGAAGCGGCAAAGCACTGCCGGCCCGAAGGCTGTCGACATTGCGACGTCGGTGGCGTCGCGGCCGGTCCCCATCAGGATCCTGCCGATGCGCGGTGTGTTGTGGCGGGCATCGACCGTATGCCAGTGGCCGCCGAGAAAGACCTCGAACCAGGCGCTGAAATCCATCGGATTGGGATCGATCGGAACGCCGATATCGCCGAGATAGCCGGTGCAATATCGGGCTGGAATATTCATGCATCGGCAAAGCGCGATGGCGAGATGGGCAAAGTCGCGGCAGACACCTGCCTTGTCGACGAAGCCGCCATGCGCGGTCCGCAGCAGGTCGGCCTTCAGGTAGTCGAAGGTGATGTGGTCGTGGACGAAATCGCAGATCGCCTGGACACGCGCCCAGCCGAGCGGCGTCGATGAAAAGGTTGCCCAGGCGAAATCGGCAAGCCTGTCGGTGTCGCAATAGCGGCTGCCGAGCAGGAAGACGAGCACCTCGTCCGGCAGGTCGTTGATCGCGTGCTGGACGGCATCGTCGGGAACGACGTCGGGCTGGCCGCTGTCGTAAATCTCGAACTCGGTGGAAATCGTCGTCACTCCAGCCGGGGCGACGATCCGGCTGCAGGCATTGCCGAAACCGTCGGTATATTCCCAGGCCTCGATCGGCCGGTCGAAATCCAGCACCTGCTCGCTGAGAAGATCGGCGCGGCGGGAAGGATGAATGTTGAGGGCGAGCAGCATCGGCGTCGGCTGTATGCATTCATAGCCCAGATGAAACCCGGCGCGTATTTTCATGGTGGCGTCCTCGCATCCCGCCCAGATGGCGTGACTATGCAACGTCGATCGTGCTGCCCGGTTCCCGCAGCCGCGACCGTCGCCGCGCTCAAACCGAGGATTACTTGGTGGTGACATTGACCTGCACCGTCATGCTGTCGAAATCCGTCCCATCGCCATCATAGCTGCCGCTTAACGGGACGGCCTGGCGCGGATCGCGGGCGACGGCGACACGAATGAGATCGCGGTTGCCGACGATCCCGTTGGTCGGATCGAACTCCGCCCAGCCGGCGCCGGGAAGGTAAACCTGGCACCATGCATGGGTGGAGCCGCCGCCGAGCACGGTGGAGCCGTCCCGGTCGGGAACATAGACATAGCCCGTCACAAACCGCGCGGCGAGGCCGAGGACGCGTGCGGCTTCCATCATCAGCAGCGCGAAATCCCTGCAGGTGCCGGAGCGAAGCTGCAAAGTCTGCAGCGGCGTCTGCGTTCCGTGCTCCATCCGGCGGGCATAAGCGAAGCTTTCGCGAATGGCGTAACAGAGCGTCATCAGCATATGCCCGGTTTCCGTCGGACGCCCCTGGCGGACGAACTGGCGCGCCCAGCGTCCGACCTCGTCGTTGGGGTCGGGATAATGGCGCTGCATCGCCGGCGTCAGATCGGCAATCTCGTCCTTGTCGTAGGAGAATGGATAGGTCAGCGCCTGATCGTCGACCTTGAGATCGAGGGCAACCTGGGGCGTATGATCGAGCGTGATCCAGGTTTCGAAACGAAGCTCGGACGCTGGCCTCGAAATATCGATGAGCGCCACGCAATTGCCGAAAACATCGTGGATCCAGCGCACATGGCTTTCCTCGGGATATATCGCCAACGACGCTTCGATCAGCCGCTGGTCGAAACTGTCGCGCGGCCGGAACATCAAGCGATGCTCGCCGAAATCGACATCCCTGACGTAACGATAGGACGTGATGTGGCGGACGGAGAAAATCGTCATAGGCCGGCTATCCTCCGCGTGAGGCGCGCCCTGCCCGCTTCCTGCTTATCCCGATTTCTTGTCATATAAGCACATTCGAAAGATTGCTATTCTGCATCAACCGATCGACGGCAGAGCCCGTCCAACCTAAGAGGATAAAATGCATATCATCTGGGACGTTCTGACGCTTATGCTGACAATCGGCTCGCTCTATGGCGGTCGCGAATACCGGATTATTCGTGCCCGTGCCCGCGCCCAGAACTGGGGCAACTTCTGATCCGATTCCGAAGCCTGATCGTATAGGCTGCTGCTGGAACGGTGGCGGATACGTCGAATGACGTAAAGCCAAGCGCTTAAGGAAGTGCTTTATTAGCAGAGACGGCGTCTATCCGTCCATTCCTCCTGTTATTGCCAGCCCGCCTCACCCCAGGCGGGCTTTTTTCGCCGTGATCTTTTTCCCGCGCCATACTTCTTGGCGCCCGCCTTACTTCTTGGCGCCTGCGGAAAGCACCCGATGTGTCGCATTGTCCATGGCGTGGCTCGCCTCCTGTCCATCCTTCTTCAGCCCGTATGCGGTGTTGCCGCAGCCGGAAAGTGTGAGCAGGTAAATGCAGGCGAAGGCGATTGCAGTTTTTGACATCAAGTTTTCCCCGGATGGAATGGCGATCAGGGAAAGATGATGCATTCCCCGGCAAAATCAATCCGCGGGCGTTTAGCGCGAACCGCATCGGGAACTCAATGGCGCCACCGGCGTTTATGGAAGCCATCCAACCGGGGTTCACGACATGGATTATCAGATTGCCTTCGCCGCGACCGTTGCGACAGCCTCCTTCCTCGTCTTCATGCTCGTCGTCCACCGGACATAGAGGTTGCTGCCGCCAGTCAGCTTCCGCAAACCGCCGAGCGCAATGGACCCGGATCCTTGCGCGCGCACTCTCAAATGACAGACAAGCAACATTTCAATTTCTGCAAGTATTTCAGCATTCGCCAATGTAATACATTTTAGTTAAATGCCATACTTAACTATTCATTAATAATATACTTGCGCGTCGTCCGCTTCCGCTTATGCTTTATGCAAAGGGGGAGAGGAACAATGTTTACCAAAAGCCTGATCATGCCGTTAGGTTTCGCGATGATTGCCATTGCCGGCCTGTTGTTCCAGATTGCTTCATACGCCTTGCACTCCCCTGTTACCGTGCTGCAGCCGTAAGTCACATAAGTTGCTGAAGCGGCAGGCAATCTCGTAACTGGGAGTGGAACTTCCTTTCGTTTCGTGCATTCTGTGACTCGTTTTGCCAGGAGGGAGATAACCATGGAAAACGCAGGCGTGGGTTGGATTGCAGCCATTATCATCGGTGGCATCGCCGGATGGCTGGCGGAAAAGGTCATGAGCAGCAATATGGGTTTGCTCATGAACATATTGCTCGGCATCGTCGGCGCTATCGTTGCCAACTGGATCCTTGGTCTGTTGCACATCCAGCCGCTGGCCGGTTGGCTGGGTTATCTGATCACCGGCTTCGTCGGTGCCTGCATTCTGATTTTCATCGGCCGCGTCATCCGTCGCTGATTGCCGCAGACATAGTTAAAAGCCGGGCGCTTCGCGTCCGGCTTTTCTCTGTCTCGAATTGTCTTTCAGCGGCGGCTCAACAGGCCGAAAACATAGGCGATGCCTGCCGTCACCGCGAGCGCCATGAGCGGTTCTTCACGAACCTTGTCGCGCAGTTGCTCCGTCATCAACGACGCCTCGTCGGTAACCGCCGACTTTGCCCCCTGCCCGAGCGCGACCACGCTTTCCGTCAGCCGGGAGAGATCGTTGCGAAGGGCTGCGACCTGCGCCGACAGGTCGTCTGCTGCCATATCAGCCTTGACGCGTGCAGCGGTGGATTCGGCGGAAGCGGTTTTCAATTCAGCCATGGTCTGCTCCTGTTGCATGGGATGCCGCTTCAACGAAATGGCGGCCCGAAAGGTTCCGCCGCAGCCGATCTTTTGTTGGCCGCAGGGCCGCCACGCGGCCACCGCCGCCCGGCGCAGCTTTTCGCGCGACAAACTCTTCATTTCCTGTCGGGTTTGTTCTAAGGAACGTCGAATGTCCGCCCGCGCGCGGCTCAATGATACTGCGAGGTTTGCGTTTCTATGTTCCATATCCTGAGAAGAGCCGCTCAGACCTGGGTCGCCAAGCTGCTGATGCTTCTGCTGGTCGCGTCCTTCGGCATCTGGGGCGTCTCCCGGTCGCTGATTACCGGCAGCAACAGCACCACGGTCGTGACCGTCGGCGATCAGCATGTGGACGTCAACGAATTCCACCTCGCCTACCAGCGCCAGGTGGCAAGTCTCGGCCAGCAGTTCGGCACGCGTCTCACTCCGGAACAGGCTCGCGCTTTCGGCGTCGAGCAGCAGGTGCTTTCCCAGCTCGTCGCCGGCGCCTCGCTCGACCAGCTCGCCGAAGACATGAACCTCGGCCTGTCCGAAGATCGCCTCGCCCAGCTGATCGCCGACGATCCGGCTTTCAAGGCTGTCAACGGCAAGTTTGACCGAGAACTCTTCATCTCGCGCCTGCGCAACGCCAATATCCGCCAGGACGATTACATCAAGGAGCGCAGCAAGGTCGCTGTCCGCAGCCAGGTCGTCGATGCCATCTCGAACGGCTTCACCGCGCCGAAGACGCTGGTCGACGCTCTGAAGCTCTATGGCAATGAAAGCCGCAGCATCGACTATCTGCTGCTCACCAACGCCAATATCGAGCCGATCAAGGCGCCTGCCGACGACGTGCTGGCGACGTGGTTCGATGGCGTCAAGCAGCGCTACCAGGCGCCTGAATACCGCAAGCTCGTCTATCTCTCGCTGCAGCCCGCCGATATCGCCGACGCCGCGACCGTCACCGACGACCAGATCCACGAAGCCTTCGACAAGAGCAAGGATACCTACCGCACGCCGGAAAGCCGCACAATCGAACAGCTGACCTTCACCAGCAAGGATCTTGCCGCTGCCGCCGAAACCGCACTGAAGAGCGGCACTAGCTTCGATCAGCTGGTCTCCGACCAGGGCAAGACGGCAAGCGACGTGCTGCTCGGCGAATTCACCAAGGACAAGGTTCCCGACCAGGCCGTTGCCGATGCGGCCTTCGCCGTTTCGAAGGACGGCGGCACGACACCTGTCGTCGAGGGCTCCTTCGGCTCCGTCATCCTTCGCATCACCAACATCAAGCCGGAAACCACCAAGAATTTCGACGAGGTGAAGGAAGACATCCGCAAGCAGCTGGCGCTTTCCAACGCTTCGCAGGAAGTGATCAACGTTCATGACCGCATCGAGGATTTGCGCGCCGGCGGCGCCACGCTTGAGGATATTGCCGGCCAGCTGAAGCTCAAGGCCGTGACCGTCGACGCCGTCGATATGACCGGCGCCGACAAGGACGGCAAAGAGGTCAAGGATATTCCCGTCAAGCAGCAATTGCTCGGCGAAGCCTTCAAGACCGAGGTCGGCGTCGATGCGCCGCCGCTGCCGATCGGCAATGACGGCTATGTCTGGTTCAACGTCCGCGAAATTACCCCGACCCGCGAGCGCCCGGTCGCCGAAGTGCGCGAAAAGGCGGTCGAAGACTGGACGGCGGAACAGCAGAAGGCCGAACTTGCCAAGAAGGCCGAGGCGTTGAAGGCCGAAGCCGCCAAGGGCACCGCGCTTGCCGATATTGCAACGCCGCTCGGCATCGCCGTCGAAAGCAAGAGCGGCCTCACCCGCGCCACCGATGATCCGGTGCTTGGCCGCGCCGGCGTCACCGCCGCCTTCTCCGGCCCCGTCGATGCGGTCGCGAGTGCCGTCGGCGCCGATCCGTCGACGCAGATCCTGATGAAGGTCACCGAGGTCAACAGCGAGCCGACTAGCGACGCGCTGAACAACCGCGATGCCCAGATCACCGCCATGGCCAACGCCGCCGGCGACGATATTCTCGATCAGATGGTCAACGTGCTGCAGACGCAGTACGGCGCGCAGATCAACCAGACGCTCGCCGAGCAGGCGACGCTTCGTTAGGAGGCCCTATGACCGATCTGAAGCCGTTCCTGGCCAAGGCCGCAAGCCGCGAGCCGCTGACGCGTGACGAGGCCCGCGCCGCCTTCGACATCCTGATGTCCGGCCAGGCGACGCCCTCGCAGATCGGCGGTTTCCTGATGGCGCTGCGTGTGCGCGGTGAAACCGTCGACGAGATCGTCGGCGCCGTCACCGCGATGCGCTCGAAGATGCTGACCGTCGAAGCGCCGGCCGATGCGATCGACATTGTCGGCACCGGCGGCGATGCCAGCGGCACCTACAATATCTCGACGCTGGCGGCGCTCATCGTCGCCGGCGCCGGAGTCCCCGTCGCAAAACACGGCAACCGGGCGCTGAGCTCGAAATCGGGCGCGGCGGACAATCTCGCCGCACTCGGCGTCAAGCTCGATGTCGGCCCTGAGATCATCTCTCGCTGCATCGCCGAGGCCGGCGTCGGCTTCATGTTCGCGCAGCTTCATCATTCCGCCATGCGCCATGTCGGCCCCTCCCGCGTCGAACTCGGCACCCGCACCATCTTCAACCTGCTGGGTCCGCTTTCGAGTCCGGCTGGTGTCCGCCGCCAGTTGCTCGGCGTCTTCTCGCCGCAATGGCTGGTGCCGCTTGCCGAAGTCATGCGCGATCTCGGCTCCGAATGCGTCTGGGTGGTCCATGGCGACGGCCTCGACGAGATCACCACGACAGGCATCACCAAGGTGGCCGCGCTCGAAGCCGGCAAGATCCGCACCTTCGAGCTGTCGCCCGCCGATTTCGGCGTCAGCCCTTGCGTGCTCGCCGACATCAGGGGCGGCGATGGCGTCGCCAATGCCGCAGCGCTTCGCGAGGTGCTCAGCGGCGCCAAGAACGCCTATCGTGATATTTCGCTCGCCAATGCCGCGGCATCGCTGGTCATCGCCGGCAAGGTCGAAACGATTCGCGACGGTATGATGCTTGCCGCGCAGTCGCTGGATAGCGGCGCCACCGCGCTTGCCCTCGACAAACTCATCGCCGTTTCCAACGATATCGACTAGGATTGCCCGATGACCGATATTCTGAAGAAGATCGAACTTTACAAGCGCGAGGAAATCGCCGCTGCCAAGGCTGCGGTGTCGCTTGCCGACCTGAAGGCGATGCAGGCCGGCCAGTCCGCTCCGCGTGGTTTTTATAAGGCGCTCGTTGCCCAGCGTGACGCGGGCAATTTTGGTCTGATCGCCGAGATCAAGAAGGCGAGCCCGTCCAAGGGCCTCATTCGCCCGGATTTCGATCCGCCGTCGCTCGCAAAGGCCTACGAAGCCGGTGGCGCGGCCTGCCTTTCCGTGCTGACCGACACGCCGAGCTTTCAGGGTGCCCCGGAATTCCTGACGACGGCACGGGACGCCTGCGCCCTGCCCGCTTTGCGCAAGGATTTCATGTTCGAGACCTATCAGGTCCATGAGGCGCGCGCCTGGGGCGCTGACTGCATTCTGCTGATCATGGCGTCGCTGACTAGTGACGAGGCCGAGCGGCTGCAGGACGAGGCCTTCTCGCTCGGCATGGATGTGCTGGTCGAGGTGCACGATGCCGAGGAGATGGAGCGGGCGCTGAAGCTGTCCTCGCCGCTTATCGGCATCAACAACCGCAATCTGCGGACTTTCGAGGTCAGCCTGACGGTCAGCGAGACGCTTGCCTCCATGGTTCCCGCCGACCGGCTCCTCATCGGCGAAAGCGGCATCTACACCCATGCCGATTGCAAGCGGCTGCAGGCCGTCGATATCAGCACCTTCCTTGTCGGCGAAAGCCTGATGCGAAAAGACAACGTGACGGCCGCCACCCGCGCGCTGCTCTTTGGTGAAGCCGCCATCGCGGCCGAATGACATGAGCGGCGGAAAACCCGGCCTCACGCATATCGATGCCTCAGGCGAGGCGCATATGGTCGATGTCTCCGACAAGGCCGAGACGGTGCGCATTGCCACGGCCGAGGGCCATGTGAAGATGGCGGCGGAAACGCTGGCACTGATCCGCGAGGGCAATGCCAAGAAGGGCGATGTCATCGGCACGGCGCGCGTTGCCGGCATCATGGCGGCAAAACGCACCGCCGATCTCATCCCGCTCTGCCATCCGCTGATGCTGACCAAGGTCACCGTCGAGATCGAGGAAGATGCCGCCCTGCCCGGCCTGCGCGTCACGGCAATCGCCAAACTGACCGGCAAGACCGGTGTCGAGATGGAGGCGCTGACAGCCGTCTCGGTCGCGTGTCTGACCATCTACGACATGGCCAAGGCGGCCGACAAGGCGATGGAGATCGGCGGCATCCGGTTGCTGGAAAAATCCGGCGGCAAATCGGGCGATTTCCGCCATCCGGAGGCGAGATGAACCTTCTCCCGGTCACCGAGGCCCTAAGCCGCTTGCTCTCGCGCGCAAGGCCAGTCGCGGTATCGGAGAGGTTGCCGCTCGCCGAGGCCGAAGGCCGCGTCCTGGCCGTCGATCTCAAGGCCGGGATAACCCAACCGCCCTTCAACGCCTCGGCCATGGATGGTTATGCGCTGCGCCGTGACGATGCGCCGGAGCCGGGCGCCGTGCTGAAGGTCATCGGCACATCTTCAGCCGGCCATGCCTTTGAAGGAAGCGTCGGCAAGGGCGAGACCGTCCGCATCTTCACCGGCGCTCCGGTGCCGTCGGGCGCCGACAGCGTCCTGCTGCAAGAGGATGCCGAGAAGATCGAGGGCGGCATCCGAACCAATTTCCCGGTGCGGAAGGGCCAGCACGTGCGTCCCCGCGGCCAGGATTTTGCCGAAGGCGAAGCGGTGCTGCCGGCCGGCACCGTGCTCGATTTCTCGCGGCTGACAGTCGCTGCCGGCATGAACCGCCCCGATGTCGAGGTCCTCAAACGCCCGCTGATCGTCATCCTCGCAACCGGCGACGAACTGCTGCCGCCAGGAAGCACGCCCGGTCCTTCGCAGATCATCGCCTCCAACACGTTCGGCATTGCAGCCCTTGCCCGTAAAGCCGGCGCCGATGTGCTTGATCTCGGCATCGTGCCGGACGATAAGGCCAGGATCACTGCGGCGATCGATACGGCGCGGGCCGCCAAGGCCGATGTCGTCGTCACGCTCGGCGGCGCATCGGTCGGCGACCATGATCTGGTGCAGGCAACGCTGATCGAAGCCGGCATGCAACTGGATTTCTGGCGCATCGCCATGCGCCCCGGCAAACCGCTGATGGTCGGCAGCTTCGGCGAGACCCATGTGCTCGGCCTGCCCGGCAATCCGGTCTCGAGCCTCGTCTGCTCGCTGCTTTTCCTGGAACCGCTGATCCGCAAACTCGCCTCCCTGCCGCCGGTGCAGCGCGAGACAACCGTCGAGGCGGCCACCCCGCTGCGCGCCAACGACCACCGTCAGGACTATATCCGGGCAAAACTGTCAAAATCCGCCACCGGAAACTGGCTCGCCGACCCCTTCGGCAAACAGGACTCCTCGATGATGAAGGTATTTGCCCAAGCCGACTGCCTCATCATCCGCCCGCCGCATGCGCCGGAGCTACCTCCCGGAGCGCCCTGCCCGGTCATGCTGCTGCGGCCGGACCTTCTGGATAGTTGAGACTTTCAGCTGCTTCAGGAAAGCGAAAAAACGCCCGCCTGCACCGCCCCGCCGCTGGAGCCTGCACCGAAATCCGCAACGGCATGCGTCGCGATACGCTGAAGTGCACCCTGCGGCAGGTAGGCGCGATGGGGATCGCCGATCAGCACCTCGATGCCGGCGGCCTGGCAACGCCGCAGGAAAGCCATCACCCGCAATGCAAGCGCGGAATCGTAGAACAGATCGCCCACAGTGAGGATATCTGTCTCCTGCGGCGGCGGTGCCTCGATGATATCGGCGGCGACGGCCAGGATGTTCACGCCGTTCACCGCAGCGTTGAGACCGATTGCTGCAATGGCGTTGGCATCGACATCGACCGCCGTGACCGCGGCAGCTCCGGCCTTGGCCGCCGCGATGGCGACGAGCCCGGAGCCGGAGCCGAGATCAAGGACGCGACGCCCAGCGACCACTTCAGGAAGGTCGAGCAGATGGCGGGCAAGCACGGCGCCGCCGGCCCAGGGGTAGGCCCAATAGGGCGCTGGATCGGCTTCTTCGCGGCCGGCAAGCCGCCAGAGCCCGCTCGCAGGCCCAGCCGTATGCAGCAGGATTTCGGGAATGGCCGGAACGGGTGAGATCGGCAGATTGGCCTGGATGAAGGCGGCCGGATCGGGACGCGGTGTGTCGGAGCGTTTCATCGTCGTCACGCTCCTGTCCGGCTATAAATCCAACGATTCAATAGTTCTTCATCGCGAGATGCGGCATGCCGCTGTCGAGAAAATCCGCTTGTCGGCCAACCGTCAGACAAAGCCTTCCGCCTGAACCGGCGAAGGGCTGCGGCGCAATCAGCCGGGCTTCTTCTTCGAGAACTTGTTCTTCGGCCCGGCGCCACCCTTGCCCTCGTATTTCGGGCGTTCGGATTTGGCGCCTTCAAATTTCGGCTTGTCGTATTTCGGCTTGTCGAATTTCGGGCCATCGAAGCCGGGCTTGCCGGGCTTCTTGCTCCAGGGTTTGCTATCCTGTCTTTGCTGGCCGCTATTGTCGGCTGCGGCATACCCGCCGCCCGGACCCTTGCCGAACTTGTTCTTCGGGCGTTCGTCGCGGACCGTGTCGCCCGGCCGCTCGTCACGCGACGACTTGCCGGCGTAGGGCTTCGGCGACGGGGCGCGGCTGAAATCCGGCGTGCCGGAGAGCTTGGTCACGCGGATGCCGCGTTCGAGCGCCTTGTTCGGGCCGATCGCCGCCAGGAAGCTTTCGGCGCTCGCTGCCGCGATCTCCACGAAGGTTTCCTCGGGCTGCATCTTGATCGCGCCGATTTCGCGCTTCGTGACATTGCCGTTGCGGCAGAGCATCGGGATCAGCCAGCGCGGCTCGGCATTCTGCTTGCGGCCGACCGAAACGGAGAACCAGACGCTGGCGCCGAAATCCTCGCGCGGTCCCTTCTGCGCCGGCTCGTAAGGCTCCGCATTGTCGCGACGCTTGCGGCTGCCCCCATCCTGCACGGTGACCTCGATCAGGTCCTCCGGCGCCGAATGGTTAGTGCGGTAGAGACGCAGAAAGGCGGCGGCGAGCTTTTCGGCGCCGTGGCTGGAAAGCAGCTGCTGCACCAGCCCCTGTTCTTCCTCCTGCGGCGCTTCGCTGAAGATCGGATCGGCAAGCAGCCGTTCGTCGTCGCGCTCATTTACCTCTTCGGCCGACGGCGGCCGCGCCCAGGCGGCCGAAATGCCGGCATTCTCAAGCAGGCGCTCAGCCTTGCGCCGTGCATTCAGCGGCACGATCATGGCGCTGATGCCCTTGCGGCCGGCCCGGCCGGTGCGGCCGCTGCGGTGCAGCAGCGTGTCCGGATTGGTCGGCAGGTCGGCATGGATGACGAGATCGAGACCCGGCAGATCGATACCGCGAGCAGCGACGTCGGTCGCGATGCAGACGCGGGCGCGCCCGTCACGCATCGCCTGCAGCGCATGGGTGCGTTCATTCTGCGTCAGCTCGCCGGAAAGCGCTACGACGGAGAAATTGCGGTTGTTGAAGCGCGCGGTCAGATGATTGACGGCAGCGCGCGTCGAGCAGAAGACGATGGCGTTGGTCGCCTCGTAATAACGCAGCACGTTGATGATCGCATTCTCGCGGTCGCTCGGCGCCACCATCAGCGCGCGATATTCGATATCGACATGCTGTTTTGCCTCAGCCGCGGTGCTGATCCGCACGGCGTTGCGCTGATAGCTTTTGGCAAGCTTGGCGATCGCCGCCGGCACCGTTGCCGAAAACATCAGCGTCCGGCGCTCGTCCGGCGCCGAATCGAGAATGAATTCCAGATCTTCGCGGAAGCCGAGATCGAGCATCTCGTCGGCCTCGTCGAGCACGGCGGCCTTCAGTTCCGACATGTCGAGCGCCCTGCGGCGGATATGGTCGCAAAGACGGCCGGGCGTGCCGACGACGATATGGGCGCCGCGTTCGAGCGAGCGGCGCTCGCTGCGGATGTCCATGCCGCCGACACAGCTGGCGATCACCGCGCCGGTCATCTCATAGAGCCATTCGAGCTCCCGCTTCACCTGCAGGGCGAGTTCGCGCGTCGGGGCGATGACAAGCGCAAGCGGCGCGCCGGCATTGCCGAAGCGTTCCCCGCCCTCAAGCAGCGTCGGCGCCAGCGCCAGGCCGAAGGCGACGGTCTTGCCCGAACCGGTCTGGGCCGAGACCAGCGCGTCGGAGGCGGCGAGGTTGGGATCGAGCATCGCCTTCTGCACCGGGGTGAGTTCGGCGTAACCGCGCTTCTGCAACGCCTTGGCGATCGCCGGAACGACGCCGTTGAATTCTGTCATGAGTTCGATCTTTCGGAGCTGTCAGGCGCGAACTGCGCCATGGCCGGAGCCAGCCGGCGGGGTATTTGCGCCGTTCCTAGCCGCTCCGGCGGCGATTGTCAAAGCGTGCGGCTGCGCCACAGCCAGGTGTCGATATGGCTTGCCCGGCCGCGCAGCGCCGTTTCCAACGGACCCTCCATCCGGCCGACCTGCAGCAGCGCGCTGTCGTGGCCTGCCGCACGGACGATTTCGGCGCTCAGCGCCAGCTCGACGCCATGGAGGGCTGCCACCTCCATCAGCCGGCTGCCGACATTGATGGTGTCGCCCGCTGCCGTGATCTGCTGCCGATCGCCGGTGCCGAGCCGCGAAGCGACGATCGGCCCGCAATGGGCGCCGACCTTGAAGCCGATCTTCTTCTCGGCAAAGCCCGCATGCGCTTGAAGCCAGGCCCGGGTGCGCTCGCACAGGCTGACGGCGCAGGCAGCGGCGCGGGCGGCATCGTCATCGGCAGGCTCCGGCAGGCCGAACAGGATCATCGCCCCGTCGCCCATGAAGCTGGTGATGGCGCCGCCGTGAGCGCGTGCCTCCTCGTCGATCAGTTCGAAGAAGCCGCTGAGCACCTCGCTGACCTTGACCGGCCCAAGCTTTTCGCTGAGGCCGGTGAAACCCGAGAGATCGATGAAGATGACGGCCGCGTTCTGGCGCACCGGCTGGGCAAGGAAATTCGGATCCCGCGCCAGCCACTCGCCAAGGCCCGGCGCTTCGATGCGCTGCAGCCGCGCGCTCTGCTCGGCGAAATGGCGGGCGCGGCCGCGGTCGAGCCAGAGCTCGGCGGCACCGAAAATCAGCGCCGGCGGCAGCGCCGCGGCCATCGGCAGCGCCGCACTCAGCCAGTAGCCATGCGCAAAAGCCGACAGATTGAGCAGCGCCCAGACGATCAGCGTCAGCACGATGATGATATAGCCAGCCGCACTCCGCCGCCAGGCGATCAACGAGACGAACACCAGCGGCAATCCGATGGCCGTGGCGGCATCGATCAGCCTCATCCTGTGATCGCGCACCATGCCGTCGCCGGTGACGAGATGGGTGATCGCCGTCGACATCACCTCGACGCCGGGCATGACCGGATCGAACGGCGTCGGGAAGACGTCACCGCCGCCAGCGACCGTCGAGCCGATGACGACGATCCGTCCTGCGACCGCATCCGCCGAAAGCTTGCCGTCAAGCGCATCGGCGGCGCTGAAGGTGGCGATGCTGCCGCGCCCACCATAGAAGGTCACCGGCAGGCGCTGGCCGATATCGGTGGGAATGCGCAACGCGCCGAGCATGATGGCATCACGTTCGATGGTCGGATCGACGCCGAGCGCCACCGACGCGGCGCGCAGCGGAAAGGCCGGATCCAATCGGTCTGCGCCGCGCGAAATCAGCGGAATGAAGCGCGGCGTGCCGGTTTGGTCGGTTGCCACATTGACGATGCCAACGGCGGCTGCTTCGGCGAAGCGGGCAAGCGGCAGCAGCAGCTGGTTTGCCTCGGGGATAGCGGCAAGCGGATCGTTAGCACCATCGGTAACCTCTTGGCTGCTCCTGGCAAAGGTGGCCGCGGCCGCAATCACGCTTGGGCCCTCTGCAAGGGCCGCCGTCAGCGCCGCATCGCCCTCCTCTGGCCCCGGATCGACGAGCAGAATGTCGAGCGCCAGCGCCTTCGGCTTCAAGGCGGTGATCGCGCTGACGAGGCGCGCAAGCGTTGCCCGGTCAAGCGGATAACCATAGGCGGCGGCGGTGCGGTCGTCGATCGCAACGATCGAGACGACGGGAGGCGGTGGCGTCGCCCCGATGACGACGCTGCGGATATCGGCAAGCGATGCCTCCATCCGATCGAGCAGGCCGCTTCCGCCGTTCAGATTGGCATAGCCGAGCGCGGCCCCCCAAAAACCGGCGAGCAACAGCGCGATCACCGTTTGCAGGCGATGGTTCATGGATTATTGGCCGAGGCGGGCAAGAAGGGCGGCGGCGCGTGGCGCCGGCCAGCGACGCACGATGAGGGGGTCCGTTCCGCTGCTGACGTCGACGCCCTCGCCCGGCGACAGCACCACCGGATCGCCGGCCGGCCGGCGGACGGCGACGCTGCCTCTGACGACAAACACCGAAGTCTTGCCACTGGCGACGTCGACAGCCCATTGGGTACCGCGCACGGCAGCGATCGCCTGCGGCGTCACTACCTGGAAACCGCCGACATGCTGACTGCTGTCGACATCGACGAGGATCGCCTTGCGCCGCAGCGATGCCGAATCGGGGCTGCCATCACGGTTGCGGTCGGCAAGGCGGAAGGAAGCACCCGCCTCCGCCGTGATCTTTACCCCGCCGGGACAAGTGAACACCTGGCGGGCGCTGGCGTCGCGCGCGATCGTGCAGCCGGCAGACTGCGCCAAGGCCGTTCCATGCGGAAAAAGGCCGACGGCAAGTGCGGCGGCAAGCAGGCTGCGAAAGGTCGTATGCATGGAAAGCCCCCATGACCGTGCGGACAATATTTTCGAAAGCGCCCGCCAACCGTCTTCTTCCATGTCGGCATGATAGCCGAATTCGGATATTTCTCTAACCAATTCTTAAGGGTTGATGGTGGTTTCGGGCGACGGCCCGGCATAACGGGCCCGCGGCCGGATCAATTCGCCGCTGTCGATCTGCTCCATCGCATGCGCCAGCCAGCCGGTGGAACGGGCAAGCGAGAACATGATGATCGGCGCCTCCCGCGGCAGATCGAAGGCAGCGGCCATCGCGGCAAGCACGAAATCGACGTTGACCTTCTCACCGACCATGTCCTCGCCAGTTTCCCGGATTTCGGCAAACGGCTGCGGCAGGAGAAAGTGCGAAAGCAGCGCCTGAGCCCTGATATCGCCATCCGGATAGAGCGGATGGCCAAAGGCCGACAGGCGATAGCCCTGGGCAAGCGTGCGGCGAACCGCCTGCTCCGCTCCAACAGCTGAAGCCGCCTCGATCAGGGCGTTGACGCCCTGCCAGGCGGCGCCATGCAGAGGTCCGGTCAGCGTCGCAAGGCCGGAAAGCACGGCGGCCGAGAGGGCAGCGCCCGCAGATGCCGTTACCCGTGCCGCGAAGGTCGAGGCGTTGAGTTCGTGATCGGCAAGCAGCACCAGCGCCCGGCGCAGGCAATCGGCGGCATTCGGCCGCTGCCAGCTTTCCGCAAGCCGAAGATGCAGCGGCCTATCCGAAGACCCTGGCGCCAGCGCATCGGCGACCGTGCAGAGCACTCCGCTTGCTTCTCGTCGCAGGGCTGCCTGCGAGCGGCCGAGCGACGGCAGATCCGATGTCACTCGCCCTGCCAGCGCTAGGAATGCAGCCTGAAGCGACGGAGCCGCATGTCCAGCCGCAGTGCGGGAAGCAAGTGCTTCCGCACCGTTCCAGAGCAGTGCCGCCGTCTGTTCGAGCGTCGCCGTCTCGGCGAAATCGGCGGCATCCCGCCCGCGATAGAAAAGCCGTCCGCCGATGATGGTGGAGATCGCCGAGGAGAGCACCGGGTCGCCCCAGCGGATCGTCTCGGCGGCAACCGTTTCGGCTTTACGCCGGCCGGCATGGCGTTCGGCGAGCCGCTGCACGTCGGCAGCCTGGTAGAGGCTGCGTCGTGGGTCGGCGGGATCGGGCTTGGCGCGGATGCGCCCGCGGCTGACATTGGCGTAGAGCGTCTGCGGCTTGGTCTTCAGCGCCTGCAGCGCCTCCTCGGCGGTCAGCCACGGCATTGGAGCCTCATGTTGATCAATAGCGTCAAGATTGACGTCAATGAAACTAGGCCGGATTATCCGGGCGGTAAAGGAGAAACAACATGAAAAATGGCTTGGAAGACGTCATTGCCGCCGAAACGCAGCTCTCGGATGTCGATGGCGAAGCGGGACGGCTGATCATCCGCGGCGTCTCGCTGGACCATCTCGTTGCAGACTGCAGCTATGAGGGTGTCGCCGCATTGCTGCTCGACGGGCTGATGGAGCGAAGCTTCGATCAAGCGCAATTGCGCGAGTGGTTGGCGAATGCGCGAACACGGGTTTTCGACCACGTCGAGGCCGCCGATGCCACCCTGCTGACGCTGCCGCCGGTTGATGCGATGCGGGCGCTGATCGCCCGGCTGCCCGACGGCGAGGATCTCGATACCGCGCTGAGCCTCTTGGCGGCGCCGGCGGTCTTCCTGCCGGCGGTTCTGCGCCTCCAGCGCGGTGAAAGACCGATCGCGCCCGACGCCTCACTGCCGCACGCGGCCGATATCCTGCGCATGCTGACCGGACAATTGCCGAGCAAGGAGCAGACGGCCGCACTCGACGCCTACCTCGTGACCATTTCGGATCACGGCCTCAACGCCTCGACCTTCGCATCGCGCGTCATCGCCTCGACGCAGGCCGGCCTCACCTCTTCGGTCCTTGCGGCGCTGAGCGCCCTGAAGGGACCGCTGCATGGCGGTGCGCCCGGCCCGGTGCTCGACATGCTGGATTCCGTGGGAACAGCAGGGAATGCCGGCAAATGGCTCGGCGAAGCGCTCGATCGCGGTGAAAGACTGATGGGTTTCGGCCACCGCATCTACCGCGTCCGCGATCCGCGCGCCGATGCGCTGAAGGGCGCCCTGAAGCCGCTGATATCAACCGGGCAGGTAGACCCCGCCCGCGGCGCGCTGGCGGAAGCGGTGGAAGCCGCCGCCTTGGCAATCCTGAAGGCGCGTAAGCCGAACCGACCGCTCGACGTCAACGTCGAGTTCTACACTGCGCTGCTGCTCGAAGCGCTCGGCTTCCCGCGTGAGGCCTTCACTGGCGTCTTTGCGATCGGCCGCACGGTCGGGTGGTTGGCGCATGCCCGCGAACAGGCGCTCGACGGCCGGCTGATTCGCCCGCGCTCGGTCTATATCGGCCCGCTGCCGGCCGCAGCCTGACGATGGAATTCGGTGGCGGGGCATGCCCTGCCGCCACGCATCAACCGCCAACGAAAGCGGAGAGGTTGTCGAGCGTCAAACGGCAGCCTTCCTCATTGTCTTCAAGGCGAATGCCCGCCGGGATGTCGTCGCAGACCATCGTCACATCGGTGCCGCCATTCACAGGCGACAATGTTGTGCTGACCGTCATCTCGCCGGCAAAGCTGTCGTCGTCGGACTCGAAGGCCGTCGCCCAGACGATCCGTTCGTCGGGCACGAGCCGTGCGAAACGGCCCTCGAACCTGTCGGTCTTGTCGGATGTCTTGCCTGGCTGCGACGTCTCGTCATCGGGATAGACGAGCGACATGCTGAAGGCGCCGCCCTCCCTGCCCTCGAAGGCATGGACGATTCCCCGCATCGAGCCGGGCGGAAGCCAGGTGGCAACAGCCTCGGCATCCAGGAAGGCACGGTAGATGCGCTCAGGCGGCGCGGCGATGAAGCGTGAAACGGTCGTGCGGCGTCGGGTGGCCATGCCGGCGATATAGAGCACAACAAGCACTTGCCCAGATCGCGCCCGAAATCGCGCGATCTGGATCCTCATCGTGGCTAGACGAGGCGGCTCTGTTCCGTCGCCGCTTCGATGAAGCTGGCAAACAGCGGATGCGGGTCGAGCGGCCGGCTCTTCAATTCCGGGTGGTACTGCACACCGATGAACCACGGGTGATCGGGATATTCGATCGTCTCCGGCAGCACGCCATCCGGCGACATGCCGGAGAAGACGAGGCCGCAGCTCTCGAGCCGGTCCTTATAGTCGACATTGACCTCGTAGCGGTGGCGATGACGCTCGGAAATGTCGGTCGAGCCGTAGATATCCGAGATCTTCGTGCCCTTCTTCAGCGCCGCCTTGTAGGCGCCGAGGCGCATCGTGCCGCCGAGATCGCCGGCTGCCGTGCGCTTCTGCAGTTCGTTGCCCTTGACCCATTCGGTCATCAGGCCGACCACCGGCTCCTTGGTCGGGCCGAATTCGGTCGAGGAGGCGCCGGACACGTCGGCGAGATTGCGCGCCGCCTCGATGACCGCCATCTGCATGCCGAAGCAGATGCCGAAATACGGCACCTTGCGCTCGCGGGCGAAGCGGGCTGCGTGGATCTTGCCTTCCGAACCGCGTTCGCCGAAGCCGCCGGGCACGAGGATGCCGTGGACCTTTTCGAGATAGGGCGCCGGATCTTCCTTTTCGAAGACCTCGGACTCGATCCATTCGAGCTTGACCTTGACACGATTGGCGATGCCGCCGTGATGCAGCGCCTCGATCAGCGATTTATAAGCGTCCTTGAGGCCGGTATATTTGCCGACGATCGCGATCGTCACCTCTCCCTCCGGCGTGCGGATGCGGTTGCAGACTTCTTCCCAGGGGTCGAGACGCGGCTTCGGCGCCGGCTCGATGCCGAAGGCTGCCAGCACTTCGTCATCAAGGCCTTCCTTGTGGTAGGCAATCGGCACGTCGTAGATATTGGCGACGTCGAGCGCCTGGATGACGGCCGACGGGCGCACGTTGCAGAATAGCGAAAGCTTGCGCCGCTCGGCTTCCGGAATTTCGCGGTCGGCGCGCACCAGCAGGATATCGGGATGAATGCCGAGCGCCTGCAATTCCTTGACCGAATGCTGGGTCGGCTTGGTCTTGAGTTCGCCGGCGGCCGGAATATAGGGCATGAGCGTCAGGTGGACGTAGACGGCGGTGCCGCGCGGCAGGTCGTTGCCGAGCTGGCGGATCGCCTCCATGAACGGCATCGCCTCGATATCGCCGACCGTGCCGCCGATCTCGCAGATGACGAAGTCGTAGTCGTCATTGCCCTCGATGACGAAATCCTTGATTTCGTTGGTGACGTGCGGAATGACCTGCACCGTCGCGCCGAGATAGTCGCCGCGCCGTTCCTTGTCGATGATGTTCTTGTAGATGCGGCCGGTGGTGATGTTGTCGGTCTTGGTCGCCGAACGCCCCGTGAAGCGTTCGTAATGGCCGAGATCGAGATCGGTTTCCGCGCCGTCGTCGGTGACGAAGACCTCGCCGTGCTGGGTCGGGCTCATCGTGCCCGGGTCCACGTTCAGATAGGGGTCGAGCTTGCGAAGCCGCACCCGATATCCACGGGCCTGCAGCAACGCTCCGAGAGCCGCGGCCGCAATTCCTTTTCCGAGAGAGGAAACCACGCCGCCAGTGATGAATACGTATCGCGCCATGGGATTCACCGGATACCTTTTCAAAAACGATTCCACCAGCCCCAAAAACTCTTTTCCGGAATTTTCGGAGCGTGGCGAAGGAATCTGAACAAAAGAAAACCGGCAGACCCAAGGGCCTGCCGGCGGTTTATGTCGAAGACCGGTTTACTGTCCCGTCGGGACGCCGGCGGGCTGAGCCGGTGCCGGCGCGGCCGGAGTAGCGGGCGCTGCCGGGGCAGTCGTTGCCGGAGCCGTCGCTGAAGGTTCGCTGGCAGCCGGAGCCGCCGGAGCGGTCGTTGCCGGAGCGCCAGTTGCCGGAGGTTGAGCGGCGGGAGCCTGCGGTGCAGGCGCTGCCGCGCCGCTGCTCGGAACGCCGTTGCCGGCCGGCTGGCTTGCCGGAGGCTGCGCGCCGCCGCCGAGCGAATCGAGAATGCCGTTGCCCTGGCCGCCCGTTGCCGGAATGCGGTCGAGAATATCGCTCGGGCGGCCTTGGTAACGCGTCAGAATGCCGAGGCCGAGCGAGGTGATGAAGAACAGGGTCGCAAGGATCGCGGTGGTGCGCGTCAGCGCATTGGCCGTGCCGCGTGCCGACATGAAGCCGGAACCGCCGCCGATGCCGAGGCCGCCGCCTTCCGAGCGCTGGATGAGCACGACGCCGACGAGGGCGAGCACGATCATGAGATGAATGACAATCAATACGGTCTGCATGGGTCCAGTCCTGCCCGCCTGGAGACGGACAAAGTTAAGAATTCTGGCGGCTCTTTACATGAGGCTTTCATCTATTCCAAGCCCTTGGGCCCGGAATAAGCCTCGGGACAAACGAATAACCCGGGAATAAAAAGAATGCCTCAGGCGAGCAGCGCCTCATAGGCCCGGTAGATGGCGAGGAAGTCGGCCGCTTTCAAGCTCGCCCCGCCGATCAGCGCGCCGTCGACATTGGCGATGCCCATCAGTTCCCCGGCATTGGCCGGCTTGACCGAGCCGCCATAGAGAAGACGCATCTTGCGGCCTTCCCCGCCGAAGCGGGCCGCGAGTTCGGCCCGCATGAAGGCGTGTGCCTTTTCGACATCGCCCGCCGTCGGCGTCACACCGGTACCGATAGCCCAGATCGGCTCATAGGCAATGACGGTGTTCTCAGCGGTGGCGCCGTCCGGAACCGAGGCGGAAAGCTGACGTTTGATGACGTCGAGCGCCTGGCCTGTGCGGCGCTCATCGGCCGTCTCGCCGATGCAGATGATCGCCGTCAGCCCGGCGGCAAAGGCAGCCTCCGCCTTGGCGCGGACCAGATGATCCGTCTCGGCATGGTCGGTGCGCCGCTCGGAGTGGCCGACAATGACATAAGTGCCGAAACAATCGGCAATCATCTCGGCCGAGATGTCGCCGGTATGCGCGCCCGACGGGTTCTGATGGCAGTCCTGAGCGCCGATCGCAAGCGGGCTGTCGGTGCAGAGCGCCGTCGCCACATAAAGCAGCGTCGCCGGCGGGCAGATCAGCGCTTCGACCTTGTCGGCAAGCGGCGCGGAAACGCCCTCGGCGATCGCCTTGATCTGATCCAGGGAGGCACGCATGCCATTCATTTTCCAGTTTCCCGCCACGAGCGGGCGCACGTCAGGTGTCATGCCAGCCTTCCAAATTCTGCGTATGCCTTGGGCCATATCAAAAGCGCGCGGCAAAGAAAAGCATCATGCCCTTGACGTAAGGGGAATCTCGGCGATCCCGCCTATATTTCTGCGAAATTCAACCGCTAACCAGCAAGAAACCAGTTCAAGACCCGGCGCCAGTCGATCATCCGGATCGGCGTCCCGTGATTGCCGGTCTGAAACAGCGTGAAGTGCGTCGGATATTTGGCCTTGTGCAGGCTTTCGAACAGCGCCTGCTGGGTGCTGGCGGCATAGACCGGGTCGCGGCTGCCATGGGCGAACCAGAGCGGCAGCTTCGCCTTGTAGAAGCCGCTCCTGGTGAAATCGGGATCGGTGACGCCGCTCATGACAAGCATGCCCTTCAGCCGCTGGACGCTGCCCTCGTCGCGCGCAATGCCCCAGCACACCTGGCTGCCCATCGAGGCGCAGGACAGGATGATCGGCCGGCCCGGCGATTGGGCGCTGGCATAGCGGATGAGGCCGGCGATCGCCGCAACGCCGTTGCTGTCGAAACTCCGGACGGTCGGTGAATAATAAACGCCGCCATTCCCGGCGACGAGGTTCTTCAGCCGGTTGAAATTGCCGCCGAAGCTGTAGTCGTTGGCGCCGAGCCGGCGATCGCCGTCGCGGCCATGGATGAAAATCACCGTGAAGGCGGCATTCTGTGCCTGTCCCACCCTGGTGACATCGAGCCTGACGCCGTCCAGAGACAGCGTCTCGTCGACCTGGGCCTTGCGGATGCCGAGCGCCACATATTTTTGCTGCACCCGTTTTTGCGGGATCTGGTCGCGGTCGTTGATATCGCGCATCTCGTCATAGTCGATGACCTCGAAGGCGCCGTCATCGCCCGTCTGCAAGATGGCCTGCTTCGAAAACAGATCGTCCTTGAACGGCGGCAGCACATCGCCCGCCCGCGCCGGGCCGACAGCGGAAAGGACAGCCGCGGATAGAAAAAACGCCGCAATTGCAGTGATGATGGTGTAATGACTTGTGGACATTCGCATTCGGATGGTTCCTGAAGCCTGCCGCCGCTTGCCATTCGGCGCCCAGCAACGCAAATCATGTGTGAAAAGCCCGCCAAAACTGGCGGTGTCGCGTATAGAGGTGCTTTCTGGCAAAATCTGCCTGATTCGCAAACGTGACATGAAATGCGGTGATTTTGGGTCGGCGGAGGATGCAAGCCCCAAGCCAGACCCAAGACAGGATGAAGATCTGAACGGCTCCATGGACGATAGCAACGACCTCTTTTCCGGAATGCCCCTCTCTGAAAAACGCGAGGAGGCGCAGAAGCCTGCGGCTGCGGCCGAACGGCCGCCGGTGGCGGCTGCGCCGGCTGCTGCCCCACCTGCTGCTGGAGTCCCCTCTGCTGCGGGAGCCTCTGCGCGCCCGGCACCCACTGCGTCGAACTCGGACGAGTACGGCGCCTCGTCGATCCGCGTCCTCGAAGGCCTCGAGCCGGTGCGCATGCGCCCGGGCATGTATATCGGTGGCACCGACGAAAAGGCGTTGCATCACCTCTTTGCCGAAGTCATCGACAACGCGATGGACGAGGCAGTTGCCGGACACGCCAATTTCATCGAGGTCTATCTTGACCTCGAAGGTTATCTCACCGTCTCCGACAACGGCCGCGGCATCCCGGTCGAGAACCATCCCCAGGTGCCGGGCAAGTCGACGCTCGAAGTCATCATGACCAAGCTGCATGCCGGCGGCAAATTCGACGGCAAGGCCTACGAGACCTCGGGCGGTCTGCACGGCGTCGGTGTTTCGGTCGTCAACGCGCTGTCCGACGACCTCGAAGTGGAAGTGGCACGCAACCGCAAGCTCTACCGCCAGCGCTTCTCCCGCGGCCTGCCACAGGGCGGGCTTCAAGAATTGGGCGACGTCCACAATCGCCGTGGCACCCGCGTGCGCTTCCATCCCGACCCCCAGATCTTCGGGGATCACATGAAGTTCGATGCCGCCCGAGTGTTCCGGATGGCGCGCTCGAAGGCCTATCTGTTCGGCGGCGTCGAAATCCGCTGGAGCTGCGAGCAGGGCGTCTTGCCCGAAGGCTCCGAGGTCCCTGACAAGGCGGTCTTCCACTTCCCCGGCGGCCTGAAGGACTATCTCCAGGCGACGATGGGTAAGGAATTCACCGTCACCCGCGAGATCTTCGCCGGCAAGACCGAGAAAACCAGCGGTCATGGCTCGATGGAATGGGCGATCACCTGGTATGGCGGCGATCCGCAGGTGCATTCCTATTGCAACACCATCCCGACCCCCGAAGGCGGCACGCATGAGGCCGGCCTGCGCATCGCGCTGACCAAGGGCCTGAAGGCCTATGCCGAGCTGACGCAGAACAAGCGCGCCGCGCAGATCACCACCGATGACGTGATGATCTCGGCCGTCGGCATGCTGTCGGTCTTCATCCGCGAACCGGAATTCGTCGGCCAGACCAAGGACAAGCTCGCGACCGTCGAGGCCCAGCGCATCGTCGAGAATGCGTTGCGCGATCCCTTCGACCATTATCTTGCCGACAACCCGAACGAGTCGGCCAAGCTGCTCGACTGGGTGATCGAGCGCGCCGAGGAGCGGCTGCGCCGCCGCAAGGAAAAGGAAGTCAACCGCAAGACGGCGGTGCGCAAGCTGCGCCTGCCCGGCAAGCTCGCCGACTGCTCGCAGAACACCGCCGAAGGCGCCGAACTCTTCATCGTCGAGGGTGATTCGGCAGGCGGTTCGGCCAAGCAGGCGCGCAACCGCGCCAACCAGGCAATTCTGCCGCTGCGCGGCAAGATTCTCAACGTTGCCAGCGCCGGCCGCGAAAAACTCGGAGCCAACCAGCAGCTTGCCGATCTCATCCAGGCGCTCGGCTGCGGCACCCGGTCGAAATACCGCGACGAAGATCTGCGCTACGAGCGCATCATCGTCATGACCGATGCCGACGTCGACGGCGCCCACATCGCCTCGCTGCTCATCACCTTCTTCTATCAGGAGATGCCGGAACTGGTGCGCGGCGGCCACCTCTTCCTCGCCGTGCCGCCACTCTACAAGATCACCCAAGGGTCGAAATCCGCCTATGCCCGCGACGACAATCATCGCGCCGAGCTGATGCAGACGGAGTTCAAGGGCAAGGCCAAGGTCGAGATCAGTCGCTTCAAAGGTCTCGGCGAAATGATGCCCGCCCAGCTCAAGGAAACCACAATGGATCCGTCCAAACGCACCCTGCTCAAGGTGCTGATCGACGAGGTGGATTTCGAGGGCACTCGCAGCGCTGTCGACGATCTGATGGGCACCAAGCCGGAAGCCCGCTTCCGCTTCATCCAGGAACGCGCGGCCTTCGCCGAGAACCTCGATATTTAAAGCATCTGCGGCCCGCGCCGAACTGGAGTAGAGATACCGTTCGGCGCGGCCGCCATTTTAGCATCTGCGATTTCACGGAACTGACGAAGAACCGTAACAACTCCGTAAAACAACCGGCGCATGAAGCGGTCGGCGTGCGGCCTCCCCTTGGGAAGAGCGGCAGCGCCGGTTCGAGCAATCGGCCTCGTCCCCGACAATATCGAGGCCACGTCGCTCGGCAAGGCCAAGGATGGAACCGACGTCTTCATTCTCGGCTCCGACAATAATTTCTCGGCCGCCCAGAAGACGCAGTTCTACGCTTTCAAGATTTTGCGCCGTCCGCAACAGTAAGATATCGGCTCTGACGGCCGAATAGCGACGCTTTGTATACGCTTTCATGGTGCGGACCTTGAAACCGCCGGGTTCATAGCCCATAACCAGAAGACAAGAATAAGAAGAGGCGCGCGTGGGTGTGTTCGACCGTCAGAAAAGCAATCATGAACCACGATGGCTCGGATCATCGGCGCCGACACGCACACCGCTGATTCCTTCCATTTCGGCGGCGCGCTGGCTGTTGGTTCTGATCGTCGCGGCCGGCGTTTACTTCTTCTACGGTTTCCTCGTGCCGGTGCTGGCAGCCCTGGTCATCGGTTTCGCCAGCTGGCCGCTCTACCGCAAGCTTCTTGCCCGCGTCGGCGGCAATACGACGGTCGCCGCGACGATCGCCATCATCATGATCGTCACTTTCCTGGTCATCCCGATCGGGCTTGCGGTCACCTATACGACGGGTGAAGTGCGTACCTGGGTTGCCTGGGCAATCCATGCCAACCGCTCCGGCGCCCCGACACCGGCCTGGATCGTCGCCCTGCCTTGGGCCGGCGCCTATCTCGATGAAGTCTGGACCAAATATATCGGCAGCCCCGGCGCCTTGGGCGAAGTGATACAGGCCGTCAGCGGCGCCAATATCGGCAATATCTACCGTGCCGTGCTTGCGGCCGGCGGCGGTGCATTCCACCTCCTGCTGACACTTCTCTTCATGCTGATCGCGCTGTTCTTCGTCTATCGCGACGGTTTTTCCTTCTCCAAGCAGATCGACATGCTCGGCGAGCGCATCCTGCCGAACCGCTGGGAGCGCATTTCCCGCGTCGTGCCGGCGACGATCAGTTCCACCGTCATGGGCATGACGCTGATTGCGATCGGCGAAGGCATCGTGCTTGGCGTGGCTTACTGGATCGCCGGCGTGCCGTCGCCCGTCACGCTCGGCGTGTTGACGGGCGTGATGGCGCTGATACCGGGCGGTGCGCCGCTTTCCTTCACGCTGGTCTCAATCTATCTCCTGGCAAGCGGCTCGCATGTCGCCGGCATCGGTCTTTTCGTCTGGGGAACGGTCGAGCTCTTCATCGTCGACAAGACGTTGCGGCCGAAGCTCGTCGGCGGTCCGATCAAGCTGCCCTTCCTGCCGACCTTCTTCGGCCTCGTCGGCGGCGTCAAGACGATGGGCTTCCTCGGCCTCTTCATCGGCCCGGTACTGATGGCGCTGATCGTCGCCATCTGGCGCGAATGGATCCACGAGGCCCGCAATGCCGATAAGGGCGAAACGGGACCGCAGATCCTCATCGACGAACAGGCGCCGCCGCCGTCGCCCGGAACGCCGAAAACGCTTCCCCGTATCGCTGAAGGCTGAACCGACCTTCGTAAACCGTCATCCCAGCCGCTTTTCCATAAACAGGCTGAGCGGATCCGACAGATAAGCGCCGAAGGCTTCGATGTCCTGGTAACCGTATTTGCGGTAGAGCGCGATCGCCTCGGGCTGGTAGATGCCGGTTTCGAGCCGGATCGCCGTCAGCCGCTTTTCGCTGGCGATCGTTTCAAGCGCATTCATCAGGCCGCTGGCGATCTTGAGCCCCCTCGCCTCGGGATCGACGAACATCCGCTTGATCTCCGCCGTGCCGTCGCCGGCCTCGACCAGCGCGCAGCAGCCGACGATCGCATCGCCGTTGCGCGCGACCAGGAAGCTTACCGAAGGCTTCTCGAGCAAGGAGAGGTCGACCAGATGGTTGCTCTCGGCGGGATAGAGCGACCCTGCATAGGCATCGGAAAGATCGAGAAGCCGGACGACGCCGTCCTGACGCGGCGGCTCCAGGGCGATGGTGACGGACATGCTCCCTCTTTCTGCTGGCGCAGCGCACAATTTTTCCCGACATGACCAAGAGTTAATGCCCCTGCCTTCATTCGGTTGGAATTGCGCCCTCTAAGACGATGACATGCTCAATAGCCAAGGAGGCAAAATATGCAAGCGGTGCTGATCGCGATGACCATTCTCGGTTGCGACGATTCCATCAGCCAGTGCAGCTATGTCGCGACGGTCGACAAACGCTGGGAGACGGTTGCCGCCTGCGATGCCGAAGCCGAACGTCGCCTGAAAACCTATGCCAATGTCAGCTATCCCTCGGTTATTGCAGTCTGCGAGGCGCCGAAAGCCATTGCTGCCGCCGAACCGCCAAAGCCGGCGCCCGTGCCGCCGGCCGTTCCCGAAACGGCCGAACAGCACCCGCAGGGGCTGCGTTGCTTTGCCGACGACATTGCAGGAAAGGTCCGCGACCATCTGCCCACCGGCCGGAGCGTCAAGGACACGCTCGCCAAACCGGTGCATTTCGTCTCTGCCAGCTACTCCTGGGTCGTGACACGGCTGGCCGACTAAGCCGCCGCAAGCGCCGCATAGACACGAGCCGATTGCCGCTGTTCGGCGACCCCAAGCTTTTCCACCATGTCGAGCAGCTCGCCGACCGCGCCATGTGCGCCGTCATGATGGCGGAATTTTTCCAGAAGTCGGCCGCAGACAGTGCCGAGCACGCTGCCCGGCGCTCTTCTGGCGGCCTCACGCCACAGGAGCGTCGCCTCGACGAAGATTACGCTAATATCCCTGGGCAGGCCGGCGGATTCGTAGAGCGCACGCACCGCATGCATGCGCCCGGTTGCCAGGATCGAGCGCACCCGGCGCTCGCCGCAACCCGTCAGATCGACGATCGCGCCCGCGAAAAAATCGACCTTGCCGGCGCAGAGCGTATGCATGAGGAAGGACGGCGTCAGCTGGCCGTTGAGGCGCAGATGTTCGACGAGGTCGGGGATTTCGCGCGGCGCAATGTCGCCGGCGATCGAAACAATGGCAGCCTCGGTCGCCTCGCGGCTGATGCGCTGCAGCCGCTGCAGACCGATCGCCGCCTGGGCGAGCGGCAGGCCGACCAGTGCATTGCTGACATGCTGAGTGAGCAACTGGCGGGCATCGGCGGGAAGATCGCTGCGGTCGAGAAGCAGGTTGCGGATGTCGCAGCCGTCGCCGAGTCGCTCGGCGATACGTTTCAGGGATTGGCCAGAGATCACCGCGCCGTCGTTTTCGAGCAGGCAGAGCAGCTCTTCCTCGTCGCCGACTTCCGCAAGCGCTGCGGAAACCGGGCGCGTCACATGCGCCCTCGCCGCGATCAGCATGCGGGTGGCGCCGTTGCCGCGCGCGGCAAGATCGACGAGATCGGCATCGCTCAAAAGCGGCGAACAGGTCACCGCATGGCAGGCGACTTCGGGCTGGTCTTCGGCAAGCGAAAGAATCAGGCTGCGCGGCGCATCGGGCGACCAGGCTATCGCCTCGGCTAGTGCCAGCCGGACGCGCGGCGACGGATCGTCGAGCAGAAAGGTCATCGCCATCTCGGCTGCCGACCGCTCGTCTCCCGTCATCTCCGACTGCAGATAGGCCCGCCCGAGCGCGTTTGCGGCCCGGGCCCGGTCACCGGTTTTGGCCGTTTCGATCCACCGAAGGAAAGCTTCTATGATCACGCGACGCCCCAGCACTTGAACGCGATTCCCTTGCGTTTCATTCAATGCTGCGACTGTAGCGGCAAAAGGTTTAAGATTGGTTCACCATATTTCTTAAGCCTTTGTATGCCTTGCGACCGATCTAAACCTTCGGCAGATGCGGCCGGAACATCTCGAAAACATCGCTGCCTTCGCTGTAATCCATGTAACCCATGCGGGCCACAGGCCGGGCGATCGACATGTCGAGGCGGCCATTTCTGACGATCGTCTCGTCGATGCGGATACCGACCACCTCGCCGAAGACAAGGACGTTTTCCGACGGCGCGCCGGACAGCGTCTTCGGCTCCATGATCTCGGTGACCCTGCATTCGAGCACCGCGAAAGCCTCGCCGACATAGGGCGCGTCGATGAGTTCGGCCTGCTTCGCCGTCAGGCCGGCAAAGTCGAATTCGCTCTCGCCATAGGGCAGCGCCGCCGAGGAGAGGTTCATCTTCTCGGCGAGATCGCGACCGACGAAATTGCAGCTGAAGACGCCGGTCTCGGCCGCGTTGCGCTGGCTGTCCTTGCGTCCGGCGGATGAAAACATCACCAGCTTCGGCCGGTCGGCGACGGCATTGAAGAAGGAATAGGGGGCAAGGTTGATCGAACCGTCCCTGCCCTTGCTGCCGATCCAGCCGATCGGGCGCGGCGACACGATCGCCTTGAATGGATCATGCGCCAGTCCGTGCCGGTTGTCGTCGGTGGTGTAAAACATCATTCCTCACCGCCGACCCAGGTCACGGTATCGGCAAGCTCCGGCCGCGGCCGCTCGATCGCCGGAAATGTCGTCGAGCCGATATGGATGAACCCCGCCACCTTTTCATCAGGCCCGACGCCGAGCAGCGGATAGGCGCGCTCGTCATAGGCGAACCACTCCGTCAGCCAGTTGGCGACATAACCGCTGGCATTGGCGGCGAGGATGACGTTGAGGCAGAGCGCGCCGGCCGACATCAGCTGCTCCCATTCGGGAATCTTGATATGCGGCCCCGCCTTGCTGACGACGGCGACCACCACCGGCGCGCGGGTGAAACGCGCGCGTTCCACCTGGATCATCTCTTCGGAAAGCTCAGGTTTCGTCTCGAGCGCCAAGGCCAGAAGTTCCTCACCGAGGCGAGCGCGCTCGCCTCCGCGATAAACGATGAAGCGCCAGGGCGCGATCTTGCCGTGATCGGGAACACGCGAGGCAAGACGCAGAATTTCCTCGATTTCGGCCTTTTCGGGGCCTGGTTCGCACATCTGGAAAGCGGGGATGGAGCGGCGTACGGCGAGGTAATCAATCAGCTTGATATCGGATTTCATGCGGGAGAAACTCTCATTTTTATGCTGCTGCAAAAGGCTGGGTCTTGAATTTGCCATCGCGTTGGTCTTGAAGTGGCCTTTGCGATTTCAGAAGTCAATCGGTTCACGAAACAGATGTTTGGCATTTCGCCTTTTGCACGCATCGGCCTTGCCATTGCCCTGACGATCCTGACGCCTCCAGGCGCCGGCGCTCAGGATGCCTTCAAGGAATTCAAACAGCTTGAATCGACGCCGAAGATGCCGAAGCTCGATGCCTTTATCGCGCCCGGCACGGCGCCTGAAGGGGTCAAACTGCGCGATGTGCCGATGGAAGCCAAGCTGACGGTGGACGGCACACCGGTCGAAGAAGGCCTCTCCTGGTATGTCTTCAGCCCGATCGCTGGAACCGACGGCAAACTGCCGCTGATCGCCAGCGCCAAGGGTGGACCCGCCGCCTTCCAGCTCGCGCCCGGCGATTATTTCGTCAACGTCTCCTTCGGCCGCGCCGGCGTCACCAAGAAACTGACAGTGCCCGCCGACGGCGAGGTCGACAAGCAGGTAATGGTGCTCGATGCCGGCGGCCTGCTGCTCAATGCCGTTTCCGGTACCGACGCTCGCATCCGCCCCGATCAGCTAAGTTTTTCGATCTATTCCTCGGAAGTGCGCGAGGACGGCGAGCGTGGCCTCGTCGTCGCCGATGTCTCGCCGAACACCGTCGTCCGCCTCAATGCCGGCACCTATCATATCGTTTCCGAATATGGCAGCGTCAACGCCGTCATCCGCGCCGACATCCAGGTCGAGGCCGGCAAGCTGACCGAAGCAACGATCCAGCATCGGGCCGCGCAGGTCACCTTCAAACTGGTCTCCGATGCCGGCGGCGAGGCGATCGCCGATACTGCATGGTCGATCCTGACGGCGGCCGGCGACAGCGTCGGCGAAAGCGTCAGCGCCTTCCCGACCATGGTCCTCGCCGAAGGCGGATATTCCGCCGTCGCCCGCAACAAGGACAAGATCTACCAGCGCGATTTCACCGTCGTCGCCGGCAGGAACACCGATGTCGAGGTTCTGATGAAGGACCAGCAGCCGCAGCCGCCGGTGAACGACGCGGCCCGCACGGTACAGCAAGTGCCTGTGGGAACACCGCCGCCGCCAGGCGTCCAGCCGGCTCCGGTGGCGCCGCTCCCTTCCTATGAACAGCTCGCGCCGCAGGGCGGCGACGACACCAGTCTCGATTGATTTACCGCGAGCGGTTTCGCCTTAGCCGGGAGCTTTGGGGCGCGCGCTTCGGCGGTGCCATCGAGAAGACGGCCTCATAGAGGCGGGCCAGCAGACCCTTGCGGTCGCCGCCGCTGTTCAGCGCTTCCCAGGTCCTCCGACAGCGCTGGTGGCGCTGTCGGATGGAGGCGTTTTCAGGCCGCCCTGGCTTTTTTTGCTTCGGCCTTGCGACGGACGTCTGGCGGCGTTGCTTCCAAGGCAAGGCTTTCGACGGCGGCGCCGAGCCCCATCGAAACCTGGTCCTGGCTGCCGAGACGGCGGATATTGACCGTGCGCTCCTCGGCTTCCTTCCTGCCGCAGACGATGATGACGGGCACCTTGGTGACCGAGTGTTCGCGGACCTTGTAGTTGATCTTCTCGTTGCGGAAATCGGTGTCGACGTTGAGACCGGCCTCGCGCAACGCCTCGGCCACTTCAAGCCCGTAAGCGTCGGCTTCCGAAGTGATTGTCGCGACCACCACCTGCAGTGGCGACACCCAGAGCGGCAGATGGCCGGCGAAGTTTTCGATCAGGATACCGAGGAAGCGTTCCATCGAGCCGCAGATGGCGCGATGGATCATCACCGGCTGCGTCTTTTCGGAGTTGCTGTCGATATAGAAGGCGCCGAAACGTTCCGGCAGATTGAAATCGACCTGCGTCGTTCCGCACTGCCATTCGCGGCCGATCGCATCCTTCAGTGTATATTCGAACTTCGGCCCGTAGAAGGCACCCTCGCCCGGCAGGATACCAGTCTTGATGCGGCCCTCGGACTGAGCCTCGATCGTATTCAGCACGTCGGTCATGACGGCTTCCGCCCGATCCCAGAGGGCGTCGGAACCGACGCGCTTTTCCGGCCGGGTGGAAAGCTTGACGACGATTTCCTTAAAGCCGAAGTCCTCATAGACAGACAGGATGAGATCGTTGATCTTCAGGCATTCGGCAGCCATCTGCTCGTCCGTGCAGAAAATGTGCGCGTCGTCCTGCGTGAAGCCGCGCACGCGCATCAGCCCGTGCAACGCGCCCGAAGGCTCGTAGCGATGCACCAGCCCGAATTCGGCGAGGCGGATCGGCAGTTCGCGATAGGACTTCAGCCCATGTTTGAAGATCTGCACGTGGCCGGGGCAATTCATCGGCTTCAGTGCAAAGACGCGATTATCCGCTTCCTTGTCTTCCGGATGCGTCATCGCATGCGCCGATTTCACGGCGAACATGTTTTCCTGATACCAGCCCCAGTGACCCGAAGTTTCCCAAAGCGCGGTATCGAGCACCTGCGGCGCGTTGACTTCTTCGTAATCGACCGCGAGCCGGCGACGCATGTAGGAGACGAGCGACTGGAAGATTCGCCAACCCTTGCCATGCCAGAAGACGACGCCCGGGCCTTCTTCCTGGAAGTGAAACAGGTCCATCTCGCGGCCGAGCTTGCGGTGGTCACGCTTTTCGGCTTCCGCCAGCATGTGCAGATAGTTGTCGAGATCGGCCTGGTCGGCCCATGCCGTCCCGTAGATGCGTGACAACATGGCGTTGTTGCTGTCGCCGCGCCAATAGGCGCCGGCAACCTTCATCAGCTTGAAGGCCGTGCCGACCTGGCCGGTGGAGGCCATGTGCGGACCGCGGCAAAGATCGAACCAATCGCCCTGATTGTAGATCTTCAGATCCTGCCCTTCAGGGATCGCGTCGACGAGCTCTACCTTGTAGTTTTCGCCCTTGGCCGCAAAGACGTCCTTGGCCTTTTCGCGCGACCAGATCTGCTTGGTGAAGGGCGCGTTGCGGGCAATGATCTCCTTCATCTTCTTTTCGATCTTCGGCAGATCGTCGGGCGTGAAGGGTTCGTTCTTGGCGAAGTCGTAATAGAAGCCGTTTTCGATGACCGGGCCGATCGTCACCTGCGTGCCGGGCCAGAGCTCCTGCACCGCTTCGGCCATGACGTGCGCGGCATCATGCCGGATAAGCTCCAGCGCACGGCCGTCCTTGCGGGTGATGATCTCGATCTTGCCGTCGGTGACGGTATCGGAAAGGTCTTGCACGGTGCCGTCGAGCGCAATGGCGACCGCGCTCTTGGCGAGCGACTTGGAAATGGATTCGGCGACATCCCTGCCGGTCGCGCCAGCCGGGAAGCTGCGCACGGAACCATCGGGAAATGTCAGGGAAATGTTTTCAGACATCGAAATTCTCCTTGTCCAGTCCCGCCAACGAATGCGGGTGGTTGAAACGGAGCGCCTCCGCTCTTTGGAAGCGCTGCCGCCTGATACTCAGATTTGCCTTGGGAGTAAAGAAGCAGCAGGCCTACATGATCATTTGGGCGAGGCCGCAAACCGTGTTCCAGTTGCGCATCGTGCCGATGCCTATCCGCTTGGTCGTCAGCGCCGAAAGCAGCTTGGACTGGCTCGGCTTGCCGGCGAAATCGATCCAGAGATCGCCGCCAACGACGGCAATGCGCTGTCCCTCCGTCATCAGCGCTTTCAGCGCCTCCACCTTCTCCGGATCGACCGGCAGGCGCATCACCCGGACGATGACCTGGTCGCCGTTGCCGTCCCTGAAGGGATTGGTGCCGCAAAGCGCCATCCAGGTGCAGTCGCTGCGCACGATGATATCGACATGTTTGCCGAATTTCTCTTCGAACCCCTCTTCCAGCGCGACCTCGAGTTCGTGCGGCCTGACATCGTCGGCCTCGAAGACGAGATTACCCGTGGAAACCAGCGTGCGCGGTTCGCGATAGCCAAGATCTTTGGCGAGCGCGCGCAGATCTTCCATGATGACGCGCCGGTCGGGCGTCAGGACAATGCTGTGCAGGAGGGCAATGAAGGTGCTCATGCTCATCCTCTCTTGCGCCCGAGGGAGAAATAGCGCCACGGCGTCCACCAGCGGAAGTCGTCGCCGAGTATCTCCGGCACCTGGTCGAGGCCGCTGGTGCCGCCTGGGCCGCAGCGGCCGACGCGAAACAGCGTCATCCAGCCGCCGGCCCACAATCCGTGGCGGGCGATCGACTCGTAGCCATATTCGGAGCAGGTCGGGATATGGCGGCAGGAATTGCCGACAAAGCCGGAAAGCGTCAACTGGTAAAGGCGGATGAACCCCATGCCGAGCAGGCGGTCGGGAGTCTTGCGGAACGGACCGGTATAATTGCGCGAAGCGCGTGCGATCTTTTCACGCGGCTTCTCGGGCCCGGCGGCACCACGGTCCTCCTCATCGCTGGCCTGCAGGGCGCAGAACTCGCACATCCAGTTACGCCTCGACAACCTCAGCCCGTTTCGCCTCGATCTGGCCGATCGCATCGACGACGGCATCGAAGGTCAGCATCGTCGAGGCATGGCGGGCCTTGTAGTCCCGCACCGGCAGCAGATAGCGCATGTCTTCGAACCGTCCATCGGGCCCTGCTCCATCCGCCTTCAACATGGCGAGCATATCCTGCCGAGCCTGGCGTAATTCACCCGATGTGGCGCCGACGACATGCCGCGCCATGATCGAGGACGAGGCCTGGCCAAGCGCGCAGGCCTTCACGTCATGGGCAAAACCGGTGACGGTGTCGCCATCCATCTTCAGCCAGATCCGCACCTTCGAGCCGCAAAGCTTCGAATAGGCCTGGGCGCTCGCATCGGCATCCGCCAAGGTGCCGGTCAACGGAATATTGCCGGCGAATTCGAGGATCTTGCTGTTGTAGATATCGTCCATGTTGGATTTCCGCTCCAAAATCGCTGCGGATCGGCCTCAATAAGGGCGGTTATTGTTGTTGAAACAAAAAACACACCGTGTCATCTGAGGATACTTACATACGATGGCCGTCTTCCTATATGTATGTCGTTCGAAGGCCATTAAAATGCAATGGCCTCGTGTAAGTTTGATTGGGAAACCGTGCCGGAGGGGTGTTGAATTCGCCTCAAAAGCCCCGGAGCCTGCCAAAGGTGCATGAATTCCCGCATGGGATTGACCAGTGGCGATTCCGACAGATCGGTCCGCGGTGCGGACCAGGAGACCATTGTTCATGGACGCCATCGTAAAGAACTTTCCGCAGACGAACCGCGACTCTGATCGCCCCTCCCAGCAGGAGGCGGAGGAAGCCGTTCGTGTCCTGCTGCGCTGGGCCGGTGAGAACCCGACGCGCGAAGGCCTGATCGAAACGCCGGCGCGTGTCGTCAAATCCTACCGCGAGCTTTTTTCCGGCTACGACATGGCGCCGGAAGACGTGCTCGGCCGCACCTTCGAAGAAGTCGCCGGCTACGACGATATGGTCCTCGTCAAGGACATTCCTTTCTTCTCGCATTGCGAACACCACATGGTGCCGATCATCGGCAAGGCTCACGTCGCCTACATGCCGGACGGTCGTGTGCTCGGCCTGTCGAAGATTGCCCGTGTCGTCGAGATCTATGGCCGCCGTCTGCAGACCCAGGAAACAATGACGGCGCAGATTGCCCGGGCGATCGACGATACGCTTAACCCGCGCGGTGTCGCGGTGATGATCGAGGCCGAACATATGTGCATGGCGATGCGCGGCGTTCAGAAGCAGGGCTCGACCACGTTGACGACCACCTTTACCGGAACGTTCAAGACCGAGCCGGCCGATCAGGCCCGTTTCATGACCATGGTGCGGAGCCGCTGAGACCGGCTCCCTCAGGAGGGCCGCGATGAGCCAATTGATCTTCAGTCAACCATCCGAGGACAAGTCGGCGCTGGAAGACGCCGGCGATTTCACGCCGCGTTTCGACGACCGTGGCTTGATCACCGCGATCGTCACCGACGCAGGCGACGGCGAGCTGCTGATGGTGGCGCACATGAACGCCCATGCGCTGGCGCTGACCATCCAGACCGGCACAGCCCATTATTTCAGCCGTTCGCGCGGCAAGATCTGGAAGAAGGGCGAGACCTCGGGCAATCTCCAGACGGTGAAGGAAATTCGCACCGATTGCGATCAGGACGCCATATGGCTGAAGGTCGAGGTCGCCGGCCATGACGCCACCTGTCACACCGGCCGCCGCTCCTGCTTCTATCGGACGATCACGCTTCGGGATGGAAAGCCGATGCTTGATATCGTCGACGACGAGCGTCATTTCGATCCGCAGGACGTTTACGGAAAATAGGCCGGGAAGATGGAGCCGGAATTTCCCGGGATCTGCTCCTTATTGCGCCAGAAGTCGCCGCTATATACCATTTGGAAACTGATCGGGCACACTATCGGAAACCATGTGTTCTGCTGGGAGGGGAGAGCGCCATGCTGAGCTGGAATTTGCATCGTCAAAGCTCTGAAGGCGAGGGTTCCGGTTCTGGCATGTCGACCACACTCGAGACGATCCCGCCTCCCGCACCCGTCAAGAGAATCAAGATCGCGCTGGCGCTCGGCGGTGGAGCGGCCCGCGGCTGGGCCCATATCGGCGTGCTGCGCGCCCTCGACGAGGCAAAAATCGAGATCGGCATGATTGCCGGCACCTCGATCGGTGCGCTGGTCGGCGGCTGCTATCTCGCCGGCAAACTCGATGAACTCGAAAGTTTCGCCCGCTCGCTGACGATGCGCCGGATCGCCAGTCTCCTCGATCTCACCATCGGCGGCAGCGGCCTGTTCGGCGGCATGCGGCTGACAAAGCGCATGCAGGAACATCTCGAAGGCCTGAACGTCGAGGATCTCGACCGGCCCTTCGTCGCCGTCGCCGCCGAGGTCAATACCGGCCATGAAGTCTGGATCGCCAATGGTTCGCTGATCACGGCGCTGCGCGCCTCCTATGCCCTGCCCGGGATTTTCGAGCCGGTGCGCAGCAATCACCGCACGCTGGTCGACGGCGCATTGGTCAACCCCGTCCCCGTCTCCGTCTGTCGCGCCTACGAGCAGCCGTTGGTCGTCGCCGTCAATCTCAATTACGATCTCTATGGCCGCTCGGCCGTCGTCCGGCACAATGCCAGCCTCTCGCCGCAGGAGGTGCAGAAGCAGGAAGAGGCGCCTTATGCCCGTCTCGGCATGACCGGCGTCATGGTGCAGGCTTTCAATATCATCCAGGACAGGATCGCCCGCGCCCGCCTGGCCGGCGACCCGCCGGATATTTCGCTGCAGCCGCGCCTAAGCTATATCGGCCTTTCCGAATTCCACCGCGCTGGCGAAGCGATCGAACGCGGCTACGAGGAAGCCAGAGCCAGGCTCCCCGAAATCAAGCGCATGCAGGAAGTCTACGCCAGCTCCCCCTGATCGGCATCATCCGCAAGCCCGTAGCCGTTTCGCGGCGACGGCATCCCTCGAACGAGGACGAAAACCTCAGCCGGCGATATAGGCCTTGATCTCCTCGGCCTCGCGCTCGACTTCGGCGATGCGCGATTTCACCACGTCGCCGATCGAGATGATGCCGGCAAGCTTACCGTTGCTTTCCACCGGCACGTGGCGGAAACGGCGGCTGGTCATCAGTTCCATCAGTTCGTTGACGGTCGTCTCCTCGTGGCAGCGGTAGACCTTCGCGGTCATCACCTGACCCAGCGGCTGGTCGAGGCCGTCCTTGCCGTGTTTAGCGATCGCATGCACGAGGTCGCGCTCGGTGAACATGCCGGAAATCCGGTTCTCCATACCGACGACGACGATGGCGCCGATCTTCTTCTTGCTGAGGATGACGGCCGCCTCTGCGACGGTCGTGTTCGGCCCGGCGGTGACGACGTCCCTGCCCTTCAGGTCGAGGATTGCTTTGACTGACATTCGAACCTCCTATGTCCGTGAAACACTTGTCACAGGCACCCGCGGCGGTTTCTCCCCCCAGCGCGGATAGGACAATCGTGCACCGCCCGGCTCAGGATTGCAACAGATCCTTCTCCGTTCCGGCAGGTTCTGCAATAGGCGGGCGCGATATCCGATCGAACAACGAAAACAGCAGGAAACCGAAGACGAAACCGCCGATATGCGCGTCCCAGGCAATGGGCTGGTCGCTGTCGCCGACAAGCGGGATGCCGACGGCGATCAGGGCGTTGCCGACCAGCCAGAGCAGCATGAAGATGACGACGGTGCGGCTCTGCAGCGCCTCGGCGATGGACAGCCGGGCATTGAGATGCGCAGGCAGCATCGGCCGCCGTTCGGCGGGAAAGGCGAATCGGCAGGCAGCCCCCATCAGCCCGGAGATGACGCCCGACGCGCCGATCAAAAGCGTCACATCCCCCCAGTTCAACACTGCGTGCAGGGCGGCGGAGGCGGCGGCTGAAAAGAGCCAGAAAAGCACGAATCGCAGCGTCCCGATGCGGCGCGCGACCGGCGCGCCGAAGGCCATCAACCAGAAGCCGTTGAAGACGATATGCTGGACGCTGCCATGCAGCAGTGAATAGGTAACCGGCGTCCAGAACAGCTCCGGCCCCTGCTGCGACAGCGGAATCACATAGCGGGCGGGCACGAAGCCGAAGGTGAAGAACAGCCAGCTCAGCGCATCATCGGAGAGCACGAGCTCTTGCGCCGCATAGATGACGACAAGCAGGCAAAGGCTGAAGAACAGCGCCGGTGGAAGGTTGAAGACCGGCACGCGCGGCCGCTTTGCCGGCGGCTGGACCTCGGGAGGTTCGGGCGCCTTATGGGGCTCGGCCGTCTGCTCATTCATTTCAGTATCGCCTCGTTGAGGCCTCAGCCATACAGGAGCACCTGTCAAAAAAAAAGCCGTCCGAAGTGCCGGACGGCATACCGGTGTCCAAGGAACGACCTCGGCCCGGGCAGGTTGTGCTGAACTTCGAAAGTCGAAGCGATGGCCGGACAGTGCCACGGCAGGCACCGCACCTCAACCGAAACCCTTTCTTAACCTTAACCGCCGCGAGTTGGCATGAAATCCGCAAGGTTGAGCCTGTAGGGGCAATGAGTGCCCGAAAATGACCCGGAATGGGACAGGTTGGTGAAAAATGCGTGTGCAAACGACCATCGAAATTTTTGACTACTGGAACCGTATCCGCGGCGCAGCCGATGCGCCGCTGAAAGCGCAGATCGAACCCTCCGCTGTCCCGCATCTGCTCCAGAGCCTGTTCATTCTCGAGACCCGCGAGGAAGGCGATATCGGCTTCCGGCTCGCCGGCACCCGCATCTGCGATCTGTTCGGGCGGGATCTGCGCGGCGCACGCTTCTCCTCGCTCTGGGCAAACGGCCAGCACGCCGACATCGAACGCACCGCGATGGGCGTCATGGACCATGTCCTGCCGGCCCTGTTCAACGCCACCGGCTACAGCACCGTCGGCCATCAGGCCTCCTTCGAGATCATCATGATGCCGCTGCGCTCGCCGGGCGGCGCCTGCGACCGGCTGCTCGGCGCAATCGCACCCACGGCGGCTGCGAGCTGGCTGGAGATCGTGCCGCTCGAATTCCTGGCTCTCGACCGCAGCCGTCTTCTGCCCGGCAAATTCGGCAACGCTGAAGCCGCCGAGCTGCGCCCCATCAACGAAATCGTCGCCGCCAAAAGCGCCGGTTTCGGGCAGGTCATGCGCCGCATGGTGTCGCAGCTGCTGACGAGTGCGGAGGCGCGCTGACAGTCCCGTTTCGGGACATCGGTCATACTCGTTTTCGGCTATATGAGAATGAGGCAAAACAACCTTCTGTTAATGGATTGCGGGTAATGATCGGTCTCTCAGATTTCATAAAGAAGCCTTTTGATGCACTCGTTCCAGCCAGCTCAGACGCAAAGACCTGCGCCGCGCCCTGAACAGGGCGTTTTTCAGCGTGTGCCCATCAATATGCAGGGCCGGCTGATGCTTGCCAGTTACGAGGAGTTCGAATGCATGGTGATCGACATGTCGCCTGGCGACATGTATGTCACCTGCCTTGGCCGGCCACGCGCCAACGAACGTGTCGTCGCCTATATCGACCATCTCGGCCGCGTCGAAGGTTATGTCCAGACGCTCGACGGCCGCGGCTTCACCATGTCGATCAACGCCACCGAGCGGAAGCGGGAGAAGCTCGCCGCCCAGCTTACCTGGCTTGCCAACAAACATGAGCTCGGTCTGCCGGAAGATCGTCGCCATGACCGTCTGACGCCACGCGATACGAATACCGAACTAACCCTCGAGGACGGCACCCGTTATACCTGCCGTATCATGGACCTTTCGCTGTCGGGCGCTGCCGTTGACGTTGAGATGCGCCCCTCGATCGGAACTGCGGTGCGGCTCGGCAACATGCGCGGCCGCGTCGTCCGCCATTTCGTCGAAGGTGTGGCGATCGAATTCCTATCGATCCAGTCCCGCGAGACGCTGCGCGAATTCCTCTGAGACACCGTTGATTACGTGACGGTGCCGCCGATGCGCTTGCCGGGCGCGCACCCGGTCAGGTCCTGTTGACAAGCCTGGGTTTCACGGCAAGAGATCTGCCAGCGGCAATAAAATCGGGCTTCGGAAAGCAGGAGCGAAATCCTGTCGCAAGTCGTTCCTACCATTCAGCCATAGATATTATGAGTGGAACAACCTTCGACAGGCACAACGATGTCGGCTCTCTATCCGGAAATCGAACCCTATGATCATGGCCTGCTCGACACGGGCGACGGCAACCTGATCTATTGGGAGGCCTGCGGCAATCCGGCTGGCCGGCCGGCGCTGGTGCTGCACGGCGGGCCGGGCTCCGGCTGCTCGACGACGGCGCGGCGCCATTTCGATCCCGACGCCTATCGAATCATTCTGTTCGATCAGCGCAATTGCGGCCGCAGCCTGCCGAGCGCTGCCGATCGCAAAACCGACCTCTCCCTCAATACCACCTGGCATCTTGTCGGCGATATCGAGCGGCTGCGGCTGTTCTTCGGCATCGACGCCTGGCTCGTTTTCGGCAATTCCTGGGGCTCGACACTGGCGCTCGCCTATGCCGAGACCCATCCGCAGCGCGTCGTAGCGATCGTCATATCAGGCGTAACCACCACAAGGCGCTCGGAAATCGACTGGCTCTGTCGCGGCATGGCGCCGCTCTTTCCGGAGGAATGGCACCGTTTCCGCCAGGCGGCTTCTGCGGACAGCCAGGAGCGAGATGAGGACATAGTTGCCGCCTATCATCGCCTTCTCAACCATTCCGACTCCGAGACGCGCCTGAAAGCGGCCCGCGACTGGCATGACTGGGAGGCGGCCTCCATCCTGCTCGCCGATCCTCAAGGACTGCCACGCCGCTGGGCCGATCCGGCCTATCTGCTGACGCGCGCCCGCATCATCACTCACTATTTCGTCAACGGCGCCTGGCTGGAGGACGGCCAGCTTTTGAACAACGCCGGGCGGCTGACAGGCATTCCAGCGATCTTGCTACAGGGACGGCTCGATATCGAGGCGCCGCTGGTGACCGCCTGGGAACTGGCCCGCGCCTGGCCGCAAAGCGAGCTGCAACTCCTTCCGCATGCTGCCCATTCCATCGCAAATCCCGATATGAGCGCCGCGATCGTCGCCGCTACCGATCGATTTCGCGATTTCCAGCAAAAATAATTTTGCCGCCGAAAACTGAAATCCGATCGATCATTCGCTTTCGGGCGGGCCGAATCGCCCGATCCCGGCTGCATTGCCAACCTACTGCGCAACGCCCAACCGCCGCCGGCCGTTATCCGGCTCAATGAAAATCCTTAACGGCCAGACGGTAATTCAAGCTTTTCCCACGCGAAAGCCTTGTTGCGGGAATTACAATTTTAATCGATTTCGAGACAAATGCGCGTCGAATTTTACGCGCATTCGAGATTGTTTTTAGCCAGATTTTATCGGCATTTGAATCAACTAAGCCTCTAATTCTATTACGCAATTTTCCGTGAGATAAAAACGTCCGTGTCATTGTCGCCTCAACTTACGGGGAGACGGCAATGACAACTGCAAACATCTGGAAAGGCGGCCTTCTGGCCGGTGCCCTCATGCTGGCGATGGCGGGTTCGGGACAAGCGATGCCCGCCAGCATGGCCCTGGCGGGCAACGCCAGCCCGCCGATCGGGCACTATGAATTCTGCAAGGCGAATCCGACGGAATGTTCCTTTGCCGGCGGCGATGCCGGGCCGGCCATCCTCACCGAGGATCGCTGGAAGGAAATCCTCAAGGTCAATTACACCGTCAATTCGACGATCCAGCCGGAGACGGATGAACAGATTTACGGCGTCGAAGAACGCTGGGCTTACCCGACAACGGTCGGCGACTGTGAGGATTATGCCCTGCTGAAGCGCAAGATGCTGATCGAAGACGGCTTCTCGCCATCCGACACGCTGATCACCGTCGTGCTGCAGCCCAACGGCGAAGGCCATGCCGTGCTGACCGTCCGCACCGATCACGGCGATTTCATCCTCGACAACATGCGCAACAAGGTGCTGCTGTGGTCGGATACCGAATATACCTATCTGAAGCGCCAGTCCGCCGACAATCCGGCCCGCTGGTCGAAGCTCCAGGACGGCCGCGCTGTCGCGGTTGGTAGCGTCAAGTAAGAACAGCCTGCGGCCCGGTCAGTCCCCGCATCCCGTCCCCGACCGGCGCCCAAGAGCCGTTCCCGCTGTCCCGGGAACGGCTCGCTCTTTTTCGGGACAGGCTTTCGTTCCAGTGCGACCCACATCCCTGACATCTTAGCGAATTATTAACCGTGCCGGTCTGATCATGCCGATCAGATTCATCATCGGCACCGGCGGCTCATGTTCCTCCTGCGGCGGACCGAAACACGAAGCACCGCCATGAGCCACGCCGCGCACAGCGCACCCGACGAGCAGCCGCTTTTTTCCATGGGTTTTCTCCTCCGCACGATGGCGGTGATCGCCATTCTTGCGGTTCTGACCGTCGCCATCAGCGTCGGCGGCCGTTGGTTCGGCCGGCATATCTCGCTTGCCGGCAACACCGACAGCACGGCCGATATCACGCTGGCCATCGGCCGCGACACCGTGAAATTCCCCGAGAATGCGATCCGCTTCCCGAGTCAAAGGCATGACGGTGCGGCCGAGCGTGTCGATCTCTACCTCGCCTGGCCTGAGATGCAGGGCTACGGCAAGGAAAACCGCATTCGATTCGACGATATCGGCCAATCCTCCGGCCTGATCTTTCTGCAACTGACCCAGAGCACCATGTCGCGAGACATGTCCGGGCGGCTGGAGCCGATCTACTCGCATCTGCTCGAAGGACTGGCCGAGCCCTTCCGCGACGGCCTGACGCTGCACCGTCTTCGCGCCGACGCGGGTTACGGCGACGAGGTGCTGCTGACGGCGCCCGCCAAGAACGGGCTGGATTACGTCGTGCGCTGCATACTGCCTTCATCCCCGGATAAGGCGGCGAGCGGTGATTGTCAGCGCGATATCAAAGTCGGCAGGGATCTCAGCGTTCTCTACCGCTTCTCAAGCAGCCATTTGAATGACTGGGAACATATTGATGCCGCTATCCGCACCTTTGTGGAAGCGCGCCTTATGAACCGTTCCGCGACAAGTCCCTAAAATGCTCCCCGGACAGCGAAATAAACGATTCATCATAAACGGATTGGTAACGCCCAATCGGTAAATTCTAAAGACGGGCTGTACTACGGGAGGCATGCCGTCCCGACGCCGAAATCCGAATGCCAAATATCTGAAATGCAAGCGAAGAGTGGAATAGTGTCAAGGTCAGTCTCCTCCGTATCATCGTCCCGATCCGGCAGCTTTTTTGCAAAGCTCATGGCGATCCTTTCGGTGGCCCTCACGGTCGTCCTGGTCGATTCGGTCAGTGCCGAAGCGGAAGCGGCGAATTCGAAATATGCGGGCATCGTCGTCGACGCCAAGACCGGCAACGTTCTCTACAGTGAGAATGCCGACCGGCTGCAATATCCCGCTTCCCTGACCAAGATGATGACCATCTACATGACCTTCGAGGCACTGGAGCAAGGCCGCATCCGTCTTGATACGCCGGTTCCCTTTTCCGCCCACGCGGCAGCTCAGGCGCCGACCAAGCTCGGCGTTCGCGCTGGCGGCACGATCACCGTCGAGCAGGGCATTCTCGGCCTCGTCACCCTGTCGGCTAATGATGCCGCAACCGCGCTCGGCGAAATGCTCGGCGGCGGCAGCGAGGATCGTTTCGCCCAGATGATGACCGCCAAGGCGCATGCGCTCGGCATGACCCGCACAACCTATCGCAACGCCAACGGCCTGCCGAATACGGCGCAGATGACGACGGCGCGCGATCAGGCCCGTCTCGGCATCGCCCTTCGCCAGCATTTTCCGCAATATTACGGCTATTTCTCCACCCGCGCCTTCAAGTTCGGTACCCGCACCATCCGCAGCCACAATCGCCTTGTCGGTTCGGTGCGCGGCGTTGACGGCATCAAGACCGGATATACCCGCGCTGCCGGCTTCAATCTGGTGAGCTCCGTGCAAGTGGACGGCAAGTCGATCGTCGGCGTCGTGCTCGGCGGCGCCTCGACGCCTGCCCGCGATGCCCAGATGCGCAATCTGATCGCCACCTATCTGCCGAAGGCATCGAGCCGCGGCGGATCGTCGGCACTGATCGCTGAGGCAGCCCCTGCCCCGGCGATGATCGTGACGCCCGCTCCGGTCATGCCGCAGAAGATCCAGCCGCAAGTGGCAAAGACGATTACCGCAGCACAGCCGCCGATTTCGGCAGCCGCTGCCGACCTCAGCCTGCCGCATAAAGGCCCGCTGCCGGATGCCCGTTATCAGGTCGCCGAGACCGAAGTGGCCTATACCGAAACCGCTCAGCCGAAGTCCGACAATCCGCTGGTCGCCCAGCCGATGCCGGCGCCGACCAAGGTCAAGACCATGACCTTCAAGCAGCAGGCATCGCTCGCCGCGCCGAAGCCGGCACCCGCCGCCGTCCGGCCGGAACAGGCCGATACGGCGGTCGACAACGTCACCACCGCTTCGACCACCCCTGCCTCGGCCAGTGCCGCTTCAACCGATAATGGTCCGACCGGCTGGGTCGTGCAGGTCGGCGTCTCGCCGAGCCGGCAGATGGCCATGGATCTCCTGGAGAGCGCCAAGAGCAAGGGCGGCAAGGCACTGGCCTCGGCAAAGCCTTTCGCTGTCGCCTATGCCGCCGGCGGTGACCAGCTTTACCGCGCCCGCTTCGGCGGTTTCGACGACCAGCGCGATGCGGTCAATGCCTGCAAGGCCTTGAAGAAGGCCGGTATCAAGTGCTGGGCGGCTGCCCAATGAGCTATTCGATGCTGCCTGCGAGATGGCCGGCGGCATCGGTAACGGCCGGAATCGGTGTTTGCGTTTCCGGCCATCGTTCTTGAACTCGATCAGTATGGCGTACGGGGAAGACAATGGCGATCAATGAGAATGTTCCGGGAATGCCTTCAGACCGCCGCATGGCGGCCAAGGGGCGTTCATCGCTGCATCCGTTGCACGAGGCGGCGATGCGGCTGGCCGAAATCGGCCTGCAGCGGCCGAAGGCGAAGTCTCCGAAGACCCGCGACCTCATCAATCTGCTGCTTTGCCACGGCGCCCGCGCCTGGCGCTATTCCCAGCCCGAAGCCCGCATCCATCTGCATGTGACCTCGCCTGACGGCAGCGCGCCGGTGCAACTGCGCCTGCGGTGAAGCTGGTGCTACCGCCCGGAACCGACAGGCGTTTTCGGGCGGCAGGCGTTAGAGCAGGCCAAGCTCCGTCAGCTCGCGGCGGAGGTCCGCGGGCATTTCGACGATGCCGGCGCCAAGGCTCATCAGGTCGCGCGGGACATCATCCTCAGGGTAATAACGCCAGCCCTGGAAGGGCCGCTTCGGCTGCACAGCCGTCTCGATGACCTCCGGGCCGAGCATCAGCCGGCAGCGCGAGATGCCCTCGCCGTCGGTAAAGGTCTCGATGCCGAGCAGCTTCTGCCGCGCCTGCACCTGCCCCTTGATCACCCAGTAAAGCGAGCCGCCGTCAAGCAGCTCCTCCATGCGCTTCGGCACCATGCGCGTCGTGTGCACCGAATGCGGCTCGAGCCCGGCTGCGATGGCGCGCAGCGACCGCTCCGCCACCCATTCGCGCAGATCGTCTATCGAGTCGGCGCCGACACAGAGTTTGATGAGATGCAATGCCATGCCGCCGTTGAAATCCTTTTGGCGGCAGGCGTCAAGCGAGAACCATCACGAGTCCACAAACTCAGCATTCGACGACGTTGACGGCCAGGCCGCCCGTCGACGTTTCCTTGTATTTCTCGCTCATGTCGTTGCCGGTCTGGCGCATCGTCTCGATACAGGCGTCGAGCGGCACGAAATGCTGGCCGTCGCCCTTGACCGCCAGCGATGCCGCGGTGACCGCCTTGACGGCGCCGAGCGCGTTGCGCTCGATACAGGGAACCTGCACCAGGCCCGCGACCGGATCGCAGGTCATGCCGAGATGATGTTCGAGCGCGATTTCGGCGGCGTTCTCGATCTGCTCCGGCGTGCCGCCCATGACGGCGGCAAGGCCGGCGGCCGCCATCGCCGCAGCCGAGCCGACCTCGCCCTGACAGCCGACCTCGGCGCCGGAGATCGAGGCATTGTGCTTGATGATGCCGCCGATGGCCGCGGCCGTCAGCAGATAATCGCGGATGCCGTTCTGATCCCAGTCCTCGTGGAAATGCTCGTAATAGCGGATCGTCGCCGGAATGACCCCGGCCGCTCCGTTGGTCGGCGCCGTGACGACGCGCCCGCCGGCGGCATTCTCCTCATTGACGGCCATCGCATAGACGCTCAGCCAGTCGTTGGCGAGCAGCGGGTTGACGCGGTTGCTCCGCCACTCCTCCTCCAGCTTGTCGTGGATCCGGCGGGCGCGGCGCTTGACGTTGAGGCCGCCCGGCATGATGCCCTCGACCTTGAGCCCGCGCTCGATACAGGAGCGCATAGCCTCCCAGATGCGGTCGAGACCCTGATCAAGCTCCTCCGGGCTGCGCTGGCTCTCCTCGTTCGCCCGCTTCATCTGGGCGATCGACAGCCCGGAGCGCTCGGCCATCTCGAGCATCTGCCTGGCGGTGGCGAAGGGATAGGGCACGCGTGTGCCACCGGCTGCATTCTTCTTCGCCCGCATCTGTTCCAGCTCGGTGTCAGTAACGACGAAACCGCCGCCGACCGAATAATAGATGCGCTTGACGAGCAGCCGGCCGTCCCGGTCAAAAGCGGAAAAGATCATGCCGTTCGCATGGCCGGGCAGCGGCTGTTTCTTGTCGAAGATCAGGTCGGTCTTTGGCTGGAACTGATAGCCGGGATGCCCCTCCGGCGTGATGCGGCCGGTGCGCTCCACCGTATCGACGATACCGTCCATCTTGTCGGGATTAACGCTGTCGGGCGCCTCGCCCATCAACCCGAGAATGACGGCCCTGCCCGTGCCGTGGCCGATGCCGGTATGGGCGAGCGACCCGTGCAGGCTGACCGTGATCGCCACGACCTGCGCGCCCGAGGACGGGCGCGGCCATTCGTTCGAAAGGATCAGCGCGAGAAACCGGTTGGCGGCCGACATCGGACCCATCGTGTGCGAGCTCGACGGCCCGACACCGATCTTGAAGACATCGAATACCGAGAGAAACATGAATGTGCCTTCTGATTACGAGGATGCAAGCTTAAGCGACGCCGGTTTTCAATCCGCGCGGGCCACCGACATCGCATGCAGCCGGTGCGACATTGGAGCTGCACACTAAAACGATGACGCCCGCCTTACCAGTCATTGCAGCATTTCGATGCATATGTAAGGTGGCCGCACTTCATGCGGAGATTGAATCACTGATGACGACGGCGGACTATATCGCTCTGGCCTTCTTTGCCTGTGTCTGGATGGGCTATTCCTGGCTGCTGCATGGCCGCACCTTCTTCGGACGCACCAGCCTCACTCATGCGATGATCGAACGGCGCCGCGAGTGGATCTATAATTCGCTGCGCCGCGACCTGAAGATGATCGACACGCAGATCATGGCGGGCCTGCAGAACGGCACCGCCTTCTTCGCGTCGACCTCGATCTTCGCCTTGGGCAGTTGCTTCGCGCTGCTCGGGGCGACCGAGAAGGTCGACGCCGTCTTCGCCGACCTGCCCTTCGTCTTGCACGGCGGCCATGCGGTCTTCGAGATGAAGGTCGGCGGGCTGGCAGCGCTTTTCGGTTATGCCTTCTTCAAGTTCGGCTGGTCCTACCGGCTGTTCAACTATTGCACCATCCTGTTCGGCTCGATCCCGATGCTGCGCGACGCCGAGAGCGACATCATCGCTGCCGAGCGGGCCGCCGAACGCGTCATCCGCATGAATGTCATCGCCGGCAGCAATTTCAACGAGGGCCTCCGGGCGATCTTTCTGTCGATCGGCTATCTCGGCTGGTTCATCAACCCCTATGTCTTCATGGCGACGACGGCGATCGTCATCTTCGTGCTGGCGCGGCGGCAATTCTTCTCGCAGGCGCGGCTGGCGATCATGGATGCCGGCCCGCCATCGAATCTCAACCTTTCCGCCATTCGCCGCGACATGCCGTCGAGCGACGGACGTGATTTGCCCGAGGGACTGTGATGACATTGCCGGCAATCGAAGCCGATGCGGCGGCAAGACCGCCTCGCATCGGCCTGTTGGACACGGCGCGCGGCGCCGCGCTGATCGCCATGGCGAGCTACCATTTCAGCTGGGACATGGAGTTCATGAGTTATCTCGCGCCGGGCACGGCCGAGACAGGCTGGCTGAAGATCTATGCCCGTGCGATCGCCACGACGTTTCTCTTCATCGTCGGCATCAGCCTCGTGCTCTCCAGCAAGCCGGAGGTCCGCTGGCCTTCCTTCTGGAAGCGTTTCGGCATGATTGCCGCGGCCGCTGCCGGCATCTCGATCGCCACGCGAATCGCCATGCCGGACACGTGGATCTATTTCGGCATCCTGCATTGTATCGCGGTGCTGACGCTGATCGGTATCGTTTTCATCAGGCTTCCGCTCGCCGTCACGCTGATCGTTACAACAGCGCTCCTGGCCGCCTGGCTCATCGACAATTTCGGCACGCCCGGCCTGCTGCGCTCGTCCTTTTTCGATCCGAAATATCTCGCCTGGATCGGCCTTGCCGTCATGCCGGATCGGTCGAACGACTACGTGCCATTGTTTCCCTGGGCAACGCCGTTCTTCGCTGGGTTGAGCATCGCCTCGATCGCCATCAGAACCAGGCTGCCGCATCGGCTTGCCGCCCTTGGCACCGGCTCCTGGTGGCTGGCGCGGCTTGGCCGCCACAGCCTTGCCTTCTACCTCATCCATCAGCCGGTGCTGATCGCCATCGCCTACGGGCTTTCGCTTCTCGTCCCGCCGCCGCAGCCGGATCCGGCCGAAACTTACCTAAAGCAATGCAACTCCAGTTGCGTCATGCAACAGGGCGAAGCGCTCTGCCAGAGCTTCTGCCAGTGCACGCTCGACAAATTGCAGGCCCAAAGCCTGTTGACTCAGCTGCAGGCAAACGAGATCGACGTACAAAACGATGAGCGGGTCCAGACGATCGCCGGCGAATGCAGCGCCGAGGTGGAATAACGTCAGCTCGGCTCAGGTGGTGACGCCGATTTCGGCGAGACGGCCAAGGCAGGCCTCTTCGATATTGTCGAGTTCCACCAGCGTGTCGTCGATATCCTTGCGCTTCTGACGCAGGTCGTCGCGCTTCTCGTCGACGCGCTTCATCAGGAGCTTCAACTGACCGAGTTCGCCCGGCGGCTCCTTGTAAACCTGAATGATCTCGCGAATCTCCGCAATAGTGAAACCGATGCGCCGGCCGCGCAGGATCTCCCCAATAAGCCGTCGGTCGGCCTGCCGGAAGAGACGCGTACGCCCGCGCCGTTCCGGATGGATCAGCCCCTCGTCCTCGTAGAAGCGGAGGGTGCGCGTCGAGACACCGAATTCGCGCGTCAGCTCCGTTATGCTATAATATTTGTTCACCAGCATGTATTCCCCGTCATGAACCGGCAATAATATTGACTTTTACGTAATAGTCAATTTTGACGGCCGCTCAGATACCGAACCACCATGTGGCAATGCCGAGAAAGGCGAAAAAGCCGGTACAGTCGGTCACCGTCGTCACGAAGACCGACGAGGCGATCGCCGGGTCGGCGCCCACCTTGTCGAGCAGTAGCGGCAACAGGATGCCCGCAAGGGCCGCCGCCATCAGGTTGATGATCATCGCCGCGGCGATCACCCCGCCGAGCTGATAGTCGTGGAACCAGGTGCCGGCGATCAAGCCCATGATCGTCGCGAAGACGATGCCGTTGAGGATGCCGACACCCGCCTCCCTGCGGATGATGCGGCCGGCATTGTAGATGTCGAGATCGCGGGTGGCGAGCGCGCGCACCGTCACCGTCATCGTCTGCGTGCCGGCATTGCCGCCCATCGAGGCGACGATCGGCATCAGCACCGCGAGCGCGATCATCTTCTCGATCGAGGCGTCGAACAGGCCGATGACGCTCGCCGACAGCATTGCCGTGCCGAGATTGATCAGCAGCCAGAGGAAACGCGATCGCGCCGTCGACAACACATTGTCGGACAGCTCTTCGTCGCCGACGCCGCCGAGGCGCTTGATATCCTCGTCCGCCTCTTCGTGGATGACGTCGACGACGTCGTCGATGGTCAGCACGCCGACGAGCCGGCCGTTCTCGTCGACGACGGCGGCCGAGAGAAGGTCGTACTGCTCGAAGAGCTGGGCGGCCTCCTCCTGGTCCATCTCGGCCGGGACCGGATGGTTGGTCTCGCGCATGATCTGCTCGATCTTCGTCTGCCGCTTGGTGCGCAGGATCTGGTCGAGATCGACGGCGCCAAGCAGCTTGAAGGTCGGATCGATGACGAAGATCTGCGAGAAGGAATAAGGCAGATCCTCCTCGTCACGCATGTAGTCGATCGTCTGTCCCACAGTCCAGAACGGCGGCACGGCGACGAATTCCGTCTGCATGCGGCGGCCGGCCGAGCTTTCGGGATAATCGAGCGCCCTGCGCAGCCGGACCCGCTCGGTAAACGGCAGCTGCGCCAGGATCTCTTCCCGGTCTTCCTTGTCGAGATCTTCAAGAATGTAGACGGCGTCGTCCGAATCGAGATCGCCGATCGCGGCGGCAATCTGCTCGTTCGGCATCTGGTCGACGATCTCTCGGCGGATCGCCTCGTCGACCTCGGTCAGCGCCGTCATGTCGAAATCGTCGCCGAGCAGGCGCACCAGCGCCAGGCGCTGATCCGGCTGGATCGCTTCCAGCAGATCGCCTATTTCGGATTCGTGCAGGCGGGCAACATTCTGGCGCAGGAACAGCGTGTCGCGGTCGGCGATCGCCGCGCCGACCAGCGCCAGGAAATCGCTGCGGACATTACCGTCCTCGTCGTAGATATCGGCTTCCTCGTCCTCGGGACGCCTGCGGATGCGGTCTTCGCCATCGGTCGTCGTCATCTGCCGCCCTCGCATCTGGTTCGAATTTCAACGACTACAGCGCCGCATTCGCGAATGTCGGCGGAAAACATATTGTCAACAAGCAGATAAGCGAATCCCCGCGCGAGGTTTACGCGGCCGGAATCCATAGCTCCTGCTAGCTGAAAGCATCCCTGCCGTAAAGCAGCAAACCTGCCGCTTGATGACAATGCCCGCGGCCGGCGATAGTTTCGCCCCGCATCCGAGCCGAGGAACGCCGCCCCATGCCCATTCGCCCGATCCTGCGTTACCCGCATCCTGGTCTGAAGACCGTCTGCACGCCGGTGACCGTCTTCGATTCATCGCTTGCCGCACTTGCCGACGACCTGCTCGCGACGATGCGCGCCGCGCCCGGCGTCGGCATCACCGCCGCCCATATCGGCGTCTTCACCCGCGTGACGGTGCTGGAACTCGACAAGACCGACGGCGTGCGCCTCTACGTCAACCCGGAGATCACCTGGTTCTCGAAGGAGACGATGACCCATGCTGAAGGCAGCGTCTCGATGCCGGGAGCGACCGACGAGGTCACGCGCCCGCGGTCGATCCGCTTCCGCTATCGGGACGCCGAGGGCGGCATGCATGAGGACGTCGCCGACAATTTCCTCGCCATCTGCATCCAGCACGAAGTCGACCAGCTTGACGGCATTTTCTGGCTGCAGCGCCTCTCGCGGCTGAAGCGCAACCGCCTCGTGAAGAAATGGGAGAAGGCGCCAAATTGAGGATAAAGCCTGACGATCAGGCCCGACAAATCGGCTCCCGCGCCGAACCATTCGCCGCTGCCGGCGTTTCCAGCAAAGAAACCCAGCGTTTCCCCCAAAAAAGAAACTAGGAGCGACTGCAATGGCAAGGACAGGTGACAAGCCCCCCATTTCCCGCGAAGGCGCAAAGCTTTTTGACCAAAAGGCAGGGCTTTCCCGCGAGGAAGATTATCGCGACCTCGAGGAACGCAATCTCGACGACGGCTGGCCCTATGCCGACGGTACCGGCGCCGATCCGGCCAACCGCCCCTATGGCGAGACGGCGGCAAATTTCGACAGCGATCCCAACCAAGGCTTCCGGATCGACGGCACGGATGCAGAGGGCAACGAGAATCGTCTGAAGGATTCGCTGCGAGCCGATACCATCGACCGCGATGAAAGCGACGAACTCGAAGCGCGGGTGAACGACAATCTCGAAAACATTCCCGAGGTCGACATCAACAGCATTGAGGTTCATGCCGACGGGCACGTCGTCACACTGGAAGGTTCGGTAGAGACGATCGGCATCGCCCGCAAGGTCGAACTCGGCGCGCTTTCGGTCGACGGCGTCCACCATGTCCGCAACAAATTGCAGCTGACCGGTGTCGATGCCCATATCCCGAACGAAGACTGATTCACGCGCAAGACATGGATAGTCGGCGGGGGCGGCAACGCGTCCCGCCGCCTCGGTGTGTCGCCCTTCCAACATTACAAAAAGTTAACAATTCCAGATTGCATCGCAACATGATTTCGAACTAGCCATTTCCTGTCATTTTGCTTAGGCGGGCTTCCATAACGCGAACGTCAATTTCAGTGACAAGACTGTGATTTTATTCGGACAAAAGGTCGCGGCTGCGGCGCCGTTCCATCACAAAATTGCCTAAATTGGGGCGCGAACTCGGATGCGCCGAGGGTTGGTTCTATGTTGTGAAATTCAACAGCAGATTGAGGAGATAGACCCATGCGCATCAAATTTGCCCTTGCCGCGTCCGTGTTCGCCGTCAGCCTTGCAGGCGCCGCCTTCGCCCAGCCGACTTATTCCGACGACTACACCAACGATAGCGACGGCTTCGCCCCGAGCCAGATGTCCAAGCCGGCCCCTGTTCACTACACCAACCATAAGGCCCCGGCCTATTCCAGCGACTACACCAATGACAGCGACGGCTTCGCCCCGAGCGCCATGGCCGCCCCTGCCGTCGACAAGACCGCTACGGCGAGCATCAACGCCCTGCCCCCATGCCATAGCATGATTGGCCCGAAGGGCTCCCACACCAAGGGTGCCGACAGCGGCGCCTCCCGCACCGAAGCGTGCCGCGCCACGCATTGATCCGATAAAGAAAGGGCCGGTTAACCGGCCCTTCTCTTTTCAATCTGCTTCCCTATCGTATTAGAACACGAATGGAACAAGCCGGTAGCGGGTCGTGGCCATGAAGGCCGTGTAAGCAGGATCCTGCTTCAGCAACCGCTCCTCCGCGAGGAGGCGGAAACATTGCGCGGTCAGCGCCGTCGCATAGATGGCAAAATTCCAAACGCTCGGATGTGTCAGGAAGAAGCCGATATGCATCATCAGATAACCCGCATACATCGGATGGCGGACAAATTTGTAAGGGCCGCCGATCTTGATGCCGCGATTGGCCGGCACCAGGCCAAAGCTTCGCCGCAATGACAGCTTTGCCGCTATCTGCAGGAAGAAACCGAGGACCATCACCGTTCCGCAGACTGCGAGCGGCGCTAGTGGTTCCGATGTGTTGGGTGAGACGAGCAGCGGGAAGAGCGTGCCAACGGCGGTGACCGTCCAGTCATAGAGCCGCAGCGACGCATTTCGCGTCGGCCGGCGCGTCAGAATGAGAAAGGCGGCGGCCCCCTCCGAAAAGAGCAGCAGGCCGTCGATGATCGCCCTGTTGTCCTGCATCTGAGGCACGATACGCATGACGATCGCAACGAATAAGTAGCCGACCAGGACCTTTTCGACGATATCGAGAACGAAATAGACATCGAGGAATGACCAGCTTGTCGCTGCCTGTTTTTTCATAGTTCGCAAGACTTCCACATCACAAAGTTGAGGCAAGCTATATATGCGAGACCGCTAATTATGGGTTAAGGCATTCGACCATATCTGACAGAACGGCGTCCTAGACCAGGGCCGAAACCGGCCATGTCTTCAAATGCAAATTGACGGGGGCGGGGCGCCGTTCCGAACGATCAGCTTTCGCTAATTGTTTCGCCAAAAACCGCCTCGAAGGCGGTGCGCAGCCGCATATCGACATCGGCCATCATCACCGGCAAGCCAAGATCGACCAGGCTTGTCACGCCATAGGCCGAGATTCCGCAGGGCACGATGCCGCCGAAATGATCGAGGTCGGGATCGACGTTGAGCGACAGTCCGTGGAAGGTCACCCATTTCCGCAGCCTGATCCCCAGGGCGGCGATCTTGTCCTCGGCCATCGTTCCATCGGCAAGCAACGGCTTTTCCGGCCGCCGCACCCAGACGCCGACGCGGTCTTCACGCCGCTCGCCGCGCACATTCATCATATCAAGCGTGCGGATGACGACGTCCTCCAGGGCGGCAACGAAGGCGCGCACGTCCTGGCGCCTGCGCTTCAGGTCAAGCATCACATAGGCGACCCGCTGGCCGGGTCCGTGATAAGTATATTCACCGCCGCGCCCGGTCGCAAAGACCGGAAACCGGTCCGGCTGGACGAGATCCTGGGCATTGGCGCTGGTGCCCGCGGTATAGAGCGGCGGATGCTCGACGAGCCAGACGAGTTCGTCACCGCCGTCCGATATCACCGCCACCTCGCGCTCCATCGTCTCCACCGCCTCTTCATAGGCAACGAGGCCATCGGCGATGCGCCAGCGCACCGGGCGGTTGCCGAGATTCGGGAGCATGGAGAATTCGAGATCGGTGCGAAGCATGGCCATTCCTTGCCGCACTCCCCGAAATGCCTGAAAAAGGGGGCGGCAGGAGACCTATATGGACCCGTTTCGGGGGCAATTCAAATGCTGTGACCGGATTTGAAAAAAACTGTCATATCGCCCTTGTGTACCCCAAATGCTTTTGCTACATGCTGCCCCGCCGACGCAAATCGGCACCTACCACGATGCGGTCGTGGCGGAATTGGTAGACGCGCAGCGTTGAGGTCGCTGTGGGGCAACCCGTGGAAGTTCGAGTCTTCTCGACCGCACCATCTCCCTTCAGGGAAACGCTTTCCAAGCGACGATTTCGATTTCCTCGACGCTATTTGCGGTTGCTCGGCTTGATCGGCCGGCCTTCGCATGGTTGATGGCGTCATCCCAGTCATGAATCGGCCGCCATGTCAGAGCATCCAGCCCATCAAAACTCCCTGCAGGGCATGGCCATCATGTCCGGCGCCATGCTGATCCTGCCGACAATGGACGCCATCGCAAAATATATGGCGACCTTCGAGGCGATGTCGCCCGGCCAGGTGACTTTCTACCGATTCTTCTTCCAGATCGCCTGCACACTGCCGATTCTCGTCGCCGTTTTCGGGCTGAAGGCGCTTTCGGCCAAGCGGCCATGGATGAACCTGCTGCGCGGCGTGCTGCATGGCGCTGCGAGCCTGCTTTTCTTCGTCGCCGTCAAGTACATGCCGCTTGCCGACGTCTTCGCCATCTATTTCGTCGAGCCATTCATGCTGACGGCCATGTCGGCGCTGTTCCTCGGCGAGAAGGTCGGCTGGCGGCGCTGGATGGCGATCGTCGTCGGTTTCGGCGGCGCGATGATCGTCATTCAGCCGAGCTACGAAATATTCGGCCTGAAGGCGCTGCTGCCGGTCGCCTGTGCCTTTCTGTTCTCACTCTATCTGTTCCTCAACCGCGCCATCGGCGAGGCCGATTCGCCGCTGACCATGCAGACGATGGCGGGAATCGGCGGAACGCTCTTCATGGCCGCCGCCCTTTTCGTGGGTAGCGGTTCCGGCAATGCCGATTTCGCCATGTCTCTGCCCTCCTCCGGTCTCGGTCTTGTCCTGCTGCTCGCCCTTGGTTCGATCTCCGGCTATGCGCATCTGCTGATCGTCCGGGCTTTCCGGCTCGCACCGCTGTCGCTGCTTGCGCCGTTCCAATACTTCGAGATCATCTCGGCGACCGTTCTCGGCTATGCGCTATTCAACGATTTCCCGAATTTTTCCAAGTGGATCGGCATCTTCATCATCGTCGCATCCGGTCTCTTCATCATCTGGCGAGAGCGGCTGCAGGCGCGATCGCTAAAATCCTCCTGATCCCGGGAATATCGGATTAACTCCGCTTCTTGAGGGATCGTCAATTCGCAGACGGTAAAACAGTTTCCGGCTTCATGATGAAGCCTGGAGCTAAAACATGAGCGAATTTCGTCTCGCTTTCCCGGCCTGTGTGGTGGCCGGCAAGCATCGGCTGACGGCCGAAGATATAGTCCTGTTGCGCAAACATGCTTTTCCGGAAGGAATCCGGACATCCGACGATGTCGTGGCGATGTTGGCGCTCAACAATTCCTGCCCCGAGAAATGTGCCGCGTGGAACGCGTTCTTCGTCGAGCAGCTCGCCGGCTTCATCGTCCATTACACCTATCCGCAGGGCTCGCTTGATGAGATCAACGTCGCGTGGATCATGCGCATGTTCACGACCGATGGTGTCGTCAACTCGGCGCTGGAACTCGAGCTCATTCTACATGTCATGGAGATTTCAGCCGATGTCCCCGGTGAATTGAGAGCGCTTGCCCTTGATCAGCTCCGCGTGGCGATCACCGACAATATCGGTGGCTACAAGCTGTCGCGCGCTGTCGACCGCCGGGGCATTACCCGCCAGGACGTCGATTTCACGATGCGCATTTTCAGAAGCGTCGCCGAAGGCGGCGTCATTCCCGTCTCGTCGGTCGAATACGGCGTTCTCCAGCAGATCGATCAGGCGACGCTGCCCGGCGCCAATCATCCGCACTGGGCCGGCATAATGGCTGCCGCCGAGCTGCGCGACTATGCCGAGCCGCGGCGCAGCCGTTGGCTGCGCATCGTCGACGAGGAACCCGTCGCGGAAGCGGCCGTCGCCTGAAGCTCCTCAAGCCTGCCACTCCTCAAGCCTGATTGTGCGCTCCGGTGTTTTGTGCGTAAAACTCCGGAACGCATTTCTGGGTGGAGTCTCGATGTTCAAGAAAATTCTGATCGCGAATCGCGGCGAAATCGCCTGTCGCGTGATCAAGACTGCGCGCCGCATGGGCATTTTGACCGTGGCGGTCTATTCGGACGCGGACCGGGACGCGCTGCATGTCGAGATGGCCGATGAGGCCGTGCATATCGGCCCGGCCGCGGCCTCCGAGAGCTACCTGGTTGCCGAAAAGATCATTGCCGCCTGCAAGGCGACCGGCGCCGAGGCTGTTCATCCGGGCTACGGCTTCCTGTCCGAGCGCGCCTCCTTCTGCGCGGAACTGGAAAAGCAGGGCATCGTCTTCATCGGCCCGAAGCCGAAAGCCATCATGGCGATGGGCGATAAGATCGAATCGAAGAAATTCGCGAATGCCGCTGGCGTATCCACCGTGCCCGGCCATCTCGGCGTCATCGAGGATGCCGCCCATGCGGAAGTGATCGCGGGCGGGATCGGTTATCCCGTCATGATCAAGGCATCGGCCGGCGGCGGCGGCAAGGGCATGCGCATCGCCTGGAATGAGGCCGAGGTACGCGACGGCTTCGAGCGCGCCAGCTCGGAGGCGAAAAGCTCGTTCGGCGACGACCGCGTCTTCATCGAGAAGTTCATCGTCGAGCCGCGCCACATCGAAATCCAGGTGCTGGCCGATGCGCATGGCAACGTCGTCTATCTCGGCGAGCGCGAATGCTCGATCCAGCGGCGGAACCAGAAGGTGGCGGAAGAGGCGCCCTCGCCCTTCCTCGACGAAAAAACCCGCAAGGCGATGGGCGACCAATCGGTGGCGCTGGCCAAAGCCGTCGATTATCAGAGCGCCGGCACGGTCGAATTCATCGTCGACCGCGACCGTAATTTCTATTTCCTCGAAATGAACACCCGCCTGCAGGTCGAGCATCCCGTGACCGAACTCGTCACCGGCATCGATCTCGTCGAGCAGATGATCCGGGTCGCCGCGGGCGAGCCGCTTGCCCTCGCTCAAGAGGAGATCAGGCTCGACGGCTGGGCGATCGAAAGCCGGCTCTATGCCGAAGACCCCTATCGCAACTTCCTGCCCTCGATCGGCCGCCTGACGCGCTACCGCCCGCCGGCCGAAGGCCGGACCGGCAATCTGGTGGTCCGCAACGATACCGGCGTTTTCGAAGGCGCCGAGATCTCGATGTATTATGATCCGATGATCGCCAAGCTCTGCACCTGGGCGCCGACACGGCTGGAGGCGATCGAGGCCATGGGGCGGGCGCTCGACGGCTTCGTCGTCGACGGCATCGAGCACAATGTCCCGTTCCTATCGGCGTTGATGAAACATCCGCGCTGGCGCGAGGGCCGGCTATCCACCGGCTTCATCGCCGAGGAATATCCCGATGGCTTCGCGCCGATGAAACCGGACCGCACGGAAGAGGCCACGCTTGCCGCCATTGCGCTGTCCGCCTCGCTGATCGAAACGAACCGGCGCGAGCGTTTCGCCGATCGCCTGCGCGCCGCATCGGGCACGCTGCGCGAGCACTGGGTGGTCAAGACAGGCGACAGCCATGTCGCTGTCAGATTGATCGACGGCCTCGTCACCATCCCCTTCGATATGGAGATGGCGATAGAGGGCGAGAACAGCAGCGTTGTCACCGATTGGAGACCCGGCGATCCGGTCTGGAGCGGCACGGTCGGCGGCCGGAATATCACCGCGCAGATCCGCCCCGTCCTCAACGGGCTGCGCATCGACTGGCAGGGGCTTTCGGTGACGGCCAAGGTCTTGTCGCCGCGTCATGCCGAACTCGACAGGCTGATGCCGGTGAAGCTGCCGCCCGATACCTCAAAGCTGCTGCTCTGCCCGATGCCCGGCCTCGTCGTTTCCATCGCGGTCGCCGAGGGCCAGGAGGTCAAGGCGGGGGAAACGCTTGCGATCGTCGAGGCGATGAAGATGGAAAACGTGCTGCGCGCCGACCGCGACCTCGTCGTCTCGAAGATCAATGCCGCAGCCGGCGAAAGCTTGGCCGTCGATGCCGTGATCATGGAATTCGCCTGAGGGCAAAAGGCCGCCGGGCCGTTTTCGCTTGAGCCCGGCTTACCGGCCATGCCAAGGTCAACCCCAATAAAATTGTCAGGGAGATTGTGAAGATGGACGTTCGCGCCGCTGTTGCCGTTCAGGCCGGAAAACCGCTCGAAGTGATGACCGTGCAGCTGGAAGGTCCGCGGGCCGGCGAAGTGCTGGTCGAGGTCAAGGCGACGGGCATCTGCCACACCG
>Ga0209051_1000126_pt1 | contig 142582 bp, 122 predicted proteins | sample AraplaCvi_mMS_r2_2_FD_184286 | JGI IMG/M metagenome (GOLD analysis project Ga0209051, IMG submission 184286) | Arabidopsis root microbial communities from North Carolina, USA - plate scrape MF_Cvi_mMS_r2 (SPAdes) (version 2) | ecosystem: Host-associated > Plants > Roots > Endosphere | place...
CGACCGCTTCGACGAAGCCATCATCAACTACATCCGCCGCAACTACGGCATGCTGATCGGCGAGCCGACGGCCGAAGTCATCAAGAAGAACATCGGCTCGGCCTTCCCGGGCTCCGAAGTCAAGGAGATGGAAGTCAAGGGCCGCAACCTGTCCGAAGGCGTGCCGCGCAGCTTCACCATCAGCAGCAACGAAGTGCTGGAAGCCCTGACCGATCCGCTCAACAACATCGTCTCGGCCGTGAAAAACGCGCTGGAACAGACACCGCCCGAGCTGGGCGCCGACATCGCCGAGCGCGGCATGATGCTGACCGGCGGCGGCGCGCTGCTGCGAGACCTCGACCGCCTGCTGGCCGAGGAAACCGGCCTGCCGGTGCTGGTGGCCGAAGACCCGCTGACCTGCGTGGTGCGCGGCTGCGGCATCGCGCTCGAGCGCATGGACCGTCTCGGCAGCATCTTCACGAGCGAGTAAAACGCGAAAGCCATCATCGGCCGGCCTCTGCTTGCGCAGGCCGGCTTTTTGTTATTTGATTCCGCACCACCGCCGGGTCTGAATTCATGCCTCTGGGCACGCTCGATCGCACAGCGCCACCCCTGTTCAACCAGGGGCAGTCGGCACTCAGCAAGCTGATCTTCTTCGGCGCGCTCGCCCTGTTCCTCATGGTGGCCGATTCACGCTTCCGCATCGTGCAGCCGATCCGTGCAGGCATCGGCGCGGTGCTCTACCCGGTGCAATGGGTGGCGATGAAGCCGGTGCAGGCCGTGCTCGGCGGCGGGCGCTATCTCGAAGACTTGCAGACCGCCCAGCGCAACGAGGAAGACGCGCGCAAGGCGCTGATGATGCAGGCCGAACGCGCCGCCCAGGCCGACACGCTGTCGCAGGACAACGCCCGCCTGCGCGAACTGCTCGAACTGCGCCAGACCACCACGACGCCGGGCCGCGCGGCGGAGGTGCTCTACGACGCGGCCGACCCCTACACCCGCAAGATCGTCATCGACCAGGGCATGACCCAGGGCGTGGCACCCGGCTCGCCGGTGATCGACGCGCGCGGCGTGCTCGGCCAGGTCACGCAGGTGCTGCCCTTCACGAGCGAGGTCACGCTGGTGATCGACCGCGACCTCTCCATTCCCGTGCAGAACACCCGCACCGGTGTGCGCAGCGTGGCCTTCGGCGACGCCTCGGCCCACGGCGGCGGGCTGGAGCTGCGCTTCATGGCCGCCAATGCCGACCTGCAGGAGGGCGACCTGCTCTCCACCAGCGGCGTCGACGGCATCTACCCCGCCGGCCTGCCGGTGGCCAAGATCGAGCGCATCGAGCGCCGCGCCGACTCCGCCTTCGCCCGCATCTACTGCGTGCCGCTGGCCCACGTGACGGCCGCGCGCTACGTGCTGGTGCTCGAACCCACCGGTGCCCCGATGGCGCCACCGCCCGCGCCCGCGGCGGCCACGCAGCGCAAGCGGCCTGAAGGCAAGCCCGGCGCGGGCAAGAACGAGAAGAAGCCGGGAGCGCGCCAATGATCAAGCGTCCCGGCCAGCAGCAGCTCCTGCTGCCCGTCAGCCCCGTCTTCATGTGGTCGAGCCTCATCGTGGCGCTGCTCGTCAACATGATTCCCATCGGCCGCGCCGTCTGGATGCCCGACCTGCTGGCGCTGGTGATCGTGTTCTGGGGCGTGCACCAGCCCGCACGCGTGGGCGTCGGCGCGGCCTTCGTGTTCGGGCTGTGCATGGATGTGCACCAGGCCTCGATGCTGGGCCAGCACGCGCTGGCCTATACGACGCTGGGCTTCTTTGCGATCACCATCCACCGGCGCCTGCTCTGGTACCCGGTGGCGTCGCAGGCGCTGCAGGTGCTGCCGCTGTTCGCGCTGTCGCAGCTGATCGAGGTCATCACGCGGATGGTCGGCGGCGGCGTGTTCCCGGGCTGGACGGTGTTGATCTCGCCTGCCATCGAGGCTGCGCTGTGGCCACTGGTCACTGCCTTGCTGCTGGCGCCGCAACGCCGCACCCCGGAACCCGACGAGAACCGTCCGCTATGAGCGCTCCCCCAGGCTTCGCGCACTTCGTGTCGCTTCGCCAACCCCCTCGCCGGGGGCAACACCAGCGGCCGGGCAAAGCCCGTTCCGCCGTGTTTCGCGATGAGTCCGCGCCGCTTCCGTTCGGCTCGGGAGGCGCATTTGCCATCGCACCTGCGCGCGCCTAAGCTCCCTCCGCCATGACCGAAATCCGCAACGTAGCCGCCGACCTTGCGCGCTTCAAGCGCCGCGTGATCGTCATCGGTCTTGCTGTGCTGTTTGCCTTCGGCCTGCTGTGCGCGCGGCTGGTGTACCTGCAGGTCGTGCGCCACGAAGACCTCGCCGAGCAAGCCGAGAGCAATCGCACGGCCATCGTGCCGGTGGTGCCCAACCGGGGCCTGATCCTCGACCGCAACGGCATCGTGCTGGCTTCCAACTACTCGGCCTACACGCTGGAGATCACGCCCTCGAAGGTGGGCGACGTCGAGGAGACCATCGACAGCCTGACCCAGGTGCTCGAGGTCTCGCCGCGCGACCGCCGCCGCTTCAAGCGCCTGCGCGAGGATTCGCGCAGCTTCGACTCCATTCCGATCCGCACTCGCCTGAGCGACGAGGAAGTCGCGCGCTTCGCGGCGCAGCGCTACCGTTTTCCGGGCGTGGAGATCAAGGCGCGCCTGTTCCGCAACTACCCGCAGGGCGAGCTGGCCTCGCACGTGCTCGGCTACATCGGCCGCATCAACCAGCGCGAGAAGACCGCGATGGAAGACTGGGACGAGGAAGACCAGGCCAACTACAAGGGCACCGACTACATCGGCAAGCTCGGCATCGAGCAGAGCTACGAGAAGACGCTGCATGGCCTGACCGGCGTCGAGCAGATGGAAACTTCGGCCGGAGGCCGCGCCGTGCGCCGGCTCGCGAGCCACCCCGCCACGCCGGGCAACACGGTGATGCTGTCGCTCGACATCAAGCTGCAGAAGCTGGTGGAAGACATGTTCGGCGATCGCCGCGGCGCGCTGGTGGCCATCGACCCCAAGACCGGCGAGGTGCTGGCTTTCGTGAGCAAGCCCACCTTCGATCCGAACCTGTTCGTCGAAGGCATCGACAACGAAAGCTGGGCGGCGCTGACCGAGTCCATCGACAAGCCGCTGCTGAACCGCGCGCTGCGCGGCACCTACCCGCCCGGCTCGACCTACAAGCCCTTCATGGCGCTCGCCGCGCTGCAGACCGGCAAGCGCGGGCCCAGCGTGGTGATCAACGACCCGGGCTATTTCAACTTCGGCGGCCACCGCTTCGGCAGCCCCGAAGGCAACATCGGGGGCGTCGACATGCGCCGCTCGATCCAGCTGTCGAGCAACATCTACTACTACTCGCTGGCCAACGAAATGGGCGTGGACCTGATCCACGACTTCATGAAGCCGCTGGGCTTCGGCCAGATCACCGGCATCGACCTGGGCGGCGAGGTGCGCGGCGTGCTGCCGAGCACCGAGTGGAAGCGCAACACCTACAAGCGGCCCGAGCAGAAAAAATGGTACGCGGGCGAGACCATCTCGCTGGGCATCGGCCAGGGCTACAACGCCTTCACGATGCTGCAGCTCGCGCAGGCCACGTCCATCGTGGCCGACGGGGGCATGAAGCACAAGCCGCACCTCGTGCTGGCCACGCGCAACACGGTGAGCGGACAGGTGGTGCCGCTGCCGCAGCCGCCGGCGGAAAACCTCGGCTTCGCCGCAGCCAACGTGACGGTGGTCCGCGAGGGCCTGACCAGCGTGGTCACCAGCGGCACTGCGCGCAGCGTGTTCGCGGGCGCGGGCTACCAGGCAGCCGGCAAGACAGGTACGGCGCAGGCGGTGACGCAGGCGCAGAACACCAAGTACAACGCGCGCGCACTCGAAGAGCATCAGCGCGACCATGCGCTGTTCATGGCCTTCGCGCCGGTGAACGATCCGAAGATCGCGGTCGCGGTGATCGTGGAAAACGCAGGCTGGGGCGCTGGCGCCGCGGCGCCCATTGCGCGCCGCGTGTTCGACTACTGGTTGATGGACCAATACCCGAGCGAAGCCGACATGGCCGCGATCAAGATCGGCAAGGCCGCCGCGCCGATGGGCAAGCCGCGCGTGGCGAGCGAAGTGGCGTGGCCTGCCGCCGCGGCGGCTCCTGCGGCCGCGCCCTGATCTCGTGCTCCCTCTCCCCTTGGGGAGAGGGTTGGGGTGAGGGTGAGCGGCAATGATGTCCGCGCGATGTTGCAAGACCGGCTGCCCTCACCCTGGCCCTCTCCCAGAGGGAGAGGGGACAACGCGGGAGCCTCAGGCTATCGTGCCGGTGACTTCACCGAGACCGATGCGCACCGCACCGTCACGTTCGCACCAGCCACGCATCACCAGCGTATCCCCGTCCTCCAGGAACGTGCGCTTCTCGCCGTTCGGCAGCGTGATCGGCTGCTTGCCGCCCAGCGTCAGTTCGATCAGCGATCCGGCCTCGTCGGGCTTCGGCCCCGACAGCGTGCCCGAGCCCAGCATGTCGCCCGGCTGCAGGTTGCAGCCGTTCACCGTGTGGTGCGCAACCAGCTGCGCGGCCGTCCAGTAGGCGGCCTCGGTGGTGTTGCCGCGCGTGAGGCGCACGGGCGCGACGCCCTCGGCGCGCATCTTCGCGGTCTGCAGCAGCACTTCGAGCGTGATGTCCAGCGCGCCGCTCTCGCGGTTCGACGCCGAGTCGAGGTACGGCAGCGGCTGCGGGTCTCCGGCGGGGCGCTCGAATTTCGCGCGGAATGGTGCCAGCGCCTCCATCGTCACGATCCAGGGCGACAGCGTGCTCGCGAAGTTCTTCGAGAGGAAGGGGCCGAGCGGCTGGTATTCCCAGGCCTGCAGGTCGCGCGCCGACCAGTCGTTGAGCAGCGTCACGCCGAACAGATGTTCCTCGGCATCGGCGATGGCGATGGGCTCGCCCAGCGCATTGCCGCGGCCGATGAAGAAGCCCAGCTCCAGCTCGTAGTCCAGCCGCTTCGACGGGCCGAAGCTCGGCGACTCGGCATCGGGCGCCTTGGTCTGGCCCTGCGGGCGCTTGAAGACCTGGCCGCTCACGCCGATGGACGATGCGCGGCCGTGATACCCGATGGGCACCCACTTGTAGTTGGGCATCAGTGGCTGGTCGGGGCGGAACAGCTTGCCGATGGTGGTCGCGTGATGGATGCCGGTGTAGAAGTCGGTGTAGTCGCCGATGGTGCAGGGCACCGTCATCTCGGCTTTGGTCTGCGGCAGCAGTGCCTTCGACCATGCGGCCTGCCTGCCGCTGCCTTCGGCGAGGCCGGCCGAGATGGCGGCGCGCAGTGCCTGGCGCTCCTTGGTGCCGGCGTTCATCAGGGCGTTCATGTCGTCGGTGTCGACCAGGCCCGCCGTGCGCAGGTCCAGCACCTGGTCGCCAATGGCGACGCCGATGCGGAAGGCCTCATTGCTGCCGGCGGCGCGGAAACGGCCGAAGGGCAGGTTCTGGATCGGGAAGTCGCAGCCGGCCTCGTTGGCCGATGCGACCCAGCTGCGCAGCTTCGGGTCATGGGTGGCGTTCAGTGCGGTCATGGATGTCTTTCTGCTCGATGTCTGTTTGTCTGTGTGATCAGTCTGCGGTCATGCCGGCCTTCTTGGCCACGTCACCCAGTCGCTTGTATTCGGTGTCGGTCAGCGTCGCCAGCTCCTGCGGCGTCGAGCCGCGCGGCGAGAAGCCGGCCTGCGCCAGCTTGGCCTTCACATCCGGCATCGCGAGCGCTTCGACGAAGGCTTCATTCAGCGCCTTCACGACCGGCGCCGGCAGCTTCGCCGGCCCGTACACGCCGAACCACGGCTCCAGCGCGTAGCCCTTCAGGCCCGCCTCGGCCATCGTCGGCACGTCGGGCAGCGAAGGTGAGCGCGTCGGGCCCGCCACCGCCAGCGCGCGCAGCTTGCCGGCCTGGATGTGCGGCAGCGAGGCCGGCAGGTTGTCGAACATCACGCCGATGTTGTTGCCCAGCATGTCGGTGATGGCCGGGCCGCTGCCCTTGTAGGCCACGTGCACGAGCTCGGTGCCGGTCGTCTGCGCGAACATCACGCCGGCCAGGTTCATCGAGGTGCCGGCGCCCGCGGTGGCGTAGGGCAGGCCGGGGTTCTTCTTCGCGGCCGCGATCAGCTCGGGCACCGACTTCACGGCCGAGGCCGCCGGCACTTCGAGCACGATGGTCGAGGTGCCCAGCAGGCTGATGGCGGTGAAGTCGCGGCGCGGATCGAAGGCCATCGACTTGTAGATGTGCGGGTTCAGCGCATTGGTCGAGATCGCGCCGAAGCCGATGGTGTAGCCGTCAGGCGCGGCCTTGGCCACCGCGTCCATGCCGATGTTGCCGCCCGCGCCGCCGCGGTTGTCGATCAGCACCGGCTGGCCCAGTTTTTCCGACACCTTCTGGCCCACGGTGCGAGCCACCAGGTCGGTGGTGCCGCCAGGGGTGTAGGGCACGATGAAGCGAATGGGCTTCGACGGATAGTCGGCCGCCTGGGCGAACAGGGGCGCGGCCAGCAGTGCCACGGCCGCAGCGCGGCGCGTGAGGGTGAACATCGTCTTCATGCTTTGAACTGGTCTTTCAGGCCTGCCCAGCAGTCCGCATAGTCGGTATCGAGCGCAGGGCTCTTCAGCGCGAAGTTCGTCGGAATGAAGCGGTAGCGGCTCTCGAACATGAAGGCCAGCGTGTTGTCCAGCTTGTGCGGCTTCAGGTCGGCGTGCGTGGCCTTGTCGAAGGCATCCTCGTCGGGGCCGTGCGGCACCATGCAGTTGTGCAGGCTCGCACCGCCGGGCTTGAAGCCGCCCGGCTTGGCGTCGTATTCGCCCAGCACCAGGCCCATGAACTCGCTCATGAGGTTGCGGTGGAACCACGGCGGACGGAAGGTGTTCTCCATCACCATCCAGCGCGGCGGGAAGATCACGAAGTCGCAGTTGGCCGTGCCCGGCGTGTCGCTGGGCGAGGTCAGTACGGTGAAGATCGACGGATCGGGGTGGTCGAAGCTGATCGAGCCGATGACCATGAAGTGCGCCGTGTCGTACTTCAGCGGCGACAGGTTGCCGTGCCAGGCGACCACGTTGAAGGGCGATTGCTTCATCGGCGCCTGCCAGAAGCGGCCGCCGAATTTCTTGACGATCTCGTAGGCGCCTTCTTCCGATTCGAAGGCCGCCACCGGCGCCTGGAAGTCACGCGCGTTGGCCAGGCCGTTCGAGCCGATAGGCCCAAGCTCCGGCAGCCGGAAGTGCGCGCCATAGTTCTCGCACACGTAGCCGCGCGAAAGGCCGTCGGGCAACGCCACCTTGAAGGCCATGCCGCGCGGCAGCAGCGCGATCTCGCCGGGCTTCACGTCGAGCACGCCCAGTTCGGTGGTGATGGCGAGGCGGCCTTGCTGCGGCACGATCAGCATCTCGCCGTCGGCGTTCACGAAAGCGCGGCGCTCCATCGAGCGGCCCGCGAGGTACATCAGCGAGCCGATGCCGACCTGCGACTCCACATCGCCATTGGCCGCGATCGTGTGCATGCCGTCGATGAAGTCGGCTTCGGCCGCGCCGTCCAGCGGCATCGGGTGCCAGCGCAGGGGCTCGGGCGGCAGCGCGATTTCGCGGTCGGCGCCGGTGGTCCAGTGCGCCTGCGCATACGGCTGGTAGCGGCCCGACACCACAGAAGGCTGGCGACGGTACAGCCAGCTGCGGCGGTTCTCATGGCGCGGCGCGGTGAAGGCGGTGCCCGAGAGCAGCTCGGTGTAAAGGTCGAAGGGGCCGCGCTGCGGATTGTTGCGGCCCTGCGGCAGCGCGCCGGGCACGGCCTCGGAGGCGTATTCGTTGCCGAAGCCGCTCTGGTAGCGCCGTTCGGAGGACGGGGTTGCTTGGGTCATGTGCTTGCTCTTTCGGGAGTCGCGATGAGGTTGGAATGCGGTGGTGCTCAGCCCGCGCGGGCTGCCTCGAAGGCCTCGCGCAGCACGGCCAGCGAGCCGACGTGGTTGGCCAGCACGAGCACGAGGCGCGCGTTGAAGGCGTGGCTCTCCTCGGTGGAGAGCCCCTGGTGCGCCTCGATGAGCGCTTCATAGAAATCGTCGGGGGCGTCGAGGTTCGGCGCGGTGATCAAGTGTTGTTGCTGCATGGTGTTCTTCACCCCTTCGCGAGTGCGCGGTCGATGGCCGCGCGGATGTCCGCCGCCGTGGGCTGGCGCCAGCGCGCGCACACATGCTGGTCGGGCCGCAGCAGGTACACGGTGCCGGGCCGTGCGTCGTAGCGCTGCATGGCGAGCTCGCTGCCCTTGGCGCCGTCCTCGACGCGCACCACGTGCAGCGGCAGATCGCTGGCCTTCAGTTCGCCCAGGCTGCGCTCGGCCGCCTCGCCCTCGCCGAAAACCAGCGCGGTGAACTGCGCGACATGGCATTCGCGCAGCAGCCAGCCGGTGCTGCCGTCCGCATGCACCACGGGCGCGTCGGCCGCCGCGGCGCCCGGCACCATCGCGCCTGAGAAGGCCTCGGCGTCCGGCGTGTTGAGCGGCGAATCGCGCAGCACCGAAGGCACCGACAGCCGTCCGCTGTTGACCAGCGTGCGTGCAAAAGCGTGGCGCTTCGTCAGTTCCAGCACCGCGTCGCGGAACAGGCGGCTCACCTCGCTCTTGGGCGTGATGAAGTCGGTGGCGCGGGTGGAGTTGCGGATGTTCTCGTCGGCCGCGAACTCGCGCTCGCTGGCGTAGCTGTCGAGCAGCGCGTCGGGCGCGTCGCCCTGCACCACGGCGGCGAGCTTCCAGCCAAGGTTGTCGGCATCCTGCACGCCCGAATTGGCGCCGCGCGCGCCGAAGGGCGATACGCCGTGTGCCGAGTCGCCCGCGAACAGCACGCGGCCATGGCGGAAGCGCTCCATGCGCTGGCAGGCGAAGGTGTAGACGCTGGCCCAGCCGATCTGGAACTGCACGCCCTCGAAGCCGATGCTGTCGAGCAGCGCGCGCACGCGCGGCGTGATGTTCTCGGGCTTGCGTTCTTCCACCGGGTCGGCGTCCCAGCCGAGCTGGAAGTCGATGCGCCACATGCTGTCGGCCTGCTTGTGCAGCAGCACGCTCTGGCCCGGATGGAACGACGGGTCGAACCAGAAGCGGCGCTCGGTGGGCAGGTCGGCGTCCATCGTGATGTCGGCGATCAGGAAGCGGTCGCGGAACACACGGCCCTTGGCTTCCAGGCCCAGCATCTGGCGCAGGTTGGAGCGCGAGCCGTCGCAGGCGGCGACATAGCCGGCCTGCAGCTGGTAGCTGCCTTCGGGCGTTTCCACGGTGAGCACCGCGCCGTCGCCGCGCTGCGCGATGCCGGTGACCTTGTTGTTCCAGCGCAGGTCGATCAGCGGCAGCGTGGCCGCGCGTTCGACGAGGTAGCCTTCGACGTAGTACTGCTGCAGGTTGATGAAGGCCGGGCGCTCGTGGCCGGGCTCGGGCAGCAGGTCGAAGCGGTAGACCTGCTCGTCGTGGAAGAACACCTTGCCGACGTTCCACGACACGCCCTTGTCGACCATGCGGTCGCCGCAGCCGAGGCGATCGAACACTTCGAGCGTGCGCTTGGCGAAGCAGATGGCGCGCGAGCCGCTGGACAGGGTGTTGTCGTTGTCCAGCAGCACCACGGGCACTTGCCGCAGCGCGAGGTCGATGGCGAGCGTGAGGCCGACGGGGCCGGCGCCGACGATCACCACGGGGTGATGGGCGGGCGTGGCAGCGTCCTGGTCGGCGTGGCGGCGGTAGTCGAAGCGCAGACTTTGATAGTCGATCACGTGTTGTCTCCGTGTCCTTGGTCTTGTCTTGCTCCTTCCCCCTTTGGGGGAAGGTCGGGATGGGGGCAAACGGCGTTCACTTTGGGCGCTCTGCCTGCCCCCACCCCAGCCCTCCCCCAGCGGGGGAGGGAGCAAGACCGATCAGCCTTCGAGGGCCTTCCACATGTCGATGTCGCGCTGTGCCGTCCACACGCGCGGGTCCGCATGGCCCGAGGCTTCGTCGTACGCCCGGCTCACGTCGAACGGCATGCAGTGGTCGAAGATCACCCACTGGCTGTACTTGGGCTTGAGCTTTGCGTACGTGTCCTTGTAGACCGTGTTCAGGTCGCGCCCGGCCTTCACGCCCTCTTGCACGCTGGCGTACACGTCGGAGATGAAGTTGCGCGTGCCCGTCAGGCCCTCGGCCACTTCGGCCGGCGTGGTCAGCGCGGCGCCGCGGCCCGGCACCAGCGCGGCGGGCTTGAGTGCGGCGATGTTGTCCAGCGTTTGCGGCCAGTCCTTGAAATAGGCGTCGCCCGCGTACGGCGTGGCGCCGAACTCGACCAGGTCGCCCGACAGCAGCGTGCGCTCCTGCGGCAGCCAGACGACCGTGTCGCCCTTGGTGTGGCCGCGGCCGAGCTGGATCAGCTGCACTTCGAGCTTGCCGAGCCACAGCGTCATCTTGCCGGTGAAGGTCATGGTGGGCCAGGTCAGGCCCGGTGGCACCGTCTCGACGTTCTGGAACAGGCGCGGGAAGCGGCCGATCTCGCTGGCCTTGTCTTCCTCGCCGCGCTCCACGATCAGGTCGCGCGTGTCCTGGCTGGCCAGGATGTGTTCGGCACCGTAGCCCGCCGCGCCCAGCACGCGCACTGCGTGGTAGTGCGTGAGCACCACGTACTTGATGGGCTTGTCGGTCACTTCGCGGATGCGGCGCACCACGTCGGCGGCCATGGCGGGCGTGGCCTGGGTGTCGGCCACCAACACGCAGTCGTCGCCGATGACGATGCCGGTGTTGGGGTCGCCCTCGGCTGTGTAGGCCCAGGCATGTTCCGAGATCTGGCTGAAGGTGACCTTCTTCTCTTCCAGGTCGGCCTGGCTGGCGAATTTCTTGGCTTGGCTCATCGGGTGTCTCCGTCGGTGGGTGGGTTTTGGATTCGTTTAAACCGAACGAATTCGCGGTTAACGAATTTCCGCAGTGTAAACCGCGGATCAGTTAATGTCTAATCCCTTCTTCATGAACGAACGACCAGAAGGCGAGGCCGGCCATGGCAGCCAGTGACAACGACCGGGCCCAGCGCGGCATCCAGAGCATCGAAGTCGGTGGCCAGCTGCTGCGCGCGCTGGTGCATCACGGCCGGCCCATGGCGCTGAAGGACCTTGCGCGCGAGGCCGACATGACGGCCGCCAAGGCGCATCCGTACATGGTCAGCTTCGGGCGCCTGGGCCTGATCGAGCAGGACCGCGCCAGCGGCCACTATCTGCTTGGCCCGCTCGCCTTGCAACTGGGGCTCATCAGCCTGCAGCAGGCCGACCCGGTGCACATCGCCACCCCGCTGATCGGCCAGCTCGCGCAGCAGACCGGCCACACCGTGGCGCTGGCCGTGTGGGGCGCGCGCGGCGCGACCATCGTGCGCACGGCCGAGTCGCCGTCGCCGGTGCATGTGAACATGCGGCATGGCACGGTGTTCTCGCTGACCAACACGGCTTCGGGCCGGGTGTTCGCCGCCTACCTCGATGCCGACGCGGTGCGCCAGCTGCTCGAGGAAGAGCGCCACCGCCGGGGCCAGCGCAAAGGGGCAGAGCCGAACCCGCCCGCCGGCATGCCGCCGGTGCAGCCTCTGCCTTCGTGGAGCGATTTCGAGCGCCAGCTGCAGGAAGTGCGCACGCACGGCATCAGCCGCTCCGACGGCGAGGTCATCCAGGGTGTCAGCGCCATGGCGGCGCCCGTCTTCGACCACACCGGTGCCATCGTGCTGGCCCTGACCGCCATCGGCCCGGCGGGCATCTTCGATACCGCATGGGATGGCGAGATTGCCCGTGCGCTCAAGGCTTGCGCGGGCACGGTGTCGCAGCGGCTGGGCGCCACCCCCGCGCCGGCCGCCCCGGGCTGAAGGTTCAGCCCTTCCTGCCGCCCAGCAGCACCAGCGCGCCGCCCACCACGATGGCGGCCACGCCGGCCCAGGCCGGGAGGTTGACGGTCTGCTTCTCCTTCATCGAGAGCTCCAGCGGGCCCAGCTTGGCCTGATGGGTTTCCTTGGTGAAGCTGAAGCTGCCGAGGCCCAGGACGGCAATGCCGCCCACGATCAGCAGGATGCCGACGATGCGTGTCGCGTTCATGGGATCGATCCTCCGTCCATCAGGTTGTGACTACCGGGGCGCCTGCGGCGATTGCTGCTGCAGTTGCCCCACCCACTGCACCACCTCGGCCACCGCGGCATCGCTGGCTGCAATCAGTGCCTTCACGCCGCCGGGCGCGTCTGCGCTGGGCGCGGGACGGCGCACGGTGAACACGCGCTGGCCGAGCACGCGGTCGCCGCCGGCGGTGCTGCGGACCAGCGTGGCGCGCAGGCGCACCAGGCCCACGCTGGCGCTCGCCGAGTCGAAGTACTGGCTGAATTCGTCGAGCGAGATGCGCAGCATGTCGGGCACCTCGCCCTTGCTGCGCGAGATGGTTGCGCTTTCTGCCGGGCCGAGCACGGTGCGGCGTTCGGCCAGCGTGTCGCTCAGCCGCTGGCGCAGCAGTTGCGCCGGCGGCAGGCTCCAGCGCGACTGGCCGTAGGGGCGCAGCTCGTTGGCGTCGGCGTAGCCCAGCCGGTAGAGGATTTGCGTGCCATCCAGGCGCGTGTTGCTGTCGAACTCGGCCAGCGCCAGCGTGGGGAGGGGGGCGGCGGCAGAGGGCGCGGCCGCGGCAGGCGCCGCCAGGCCGGGGCCGAAGTCGTAGAGCGTGGCGCGCGTGGGCTTGTCGGGCAGCGCGCCGCAGCCGGCGGCCAGCAGCACGCAGCCCAGGACGGCGGCAGCCGGGTTCATCAAGGAGCGAATGGCGTTCATGGTCGATGGTCCTCCCTCAATCAGGGCCGCGTCGCGGCCGGCGCGCTGAAGCCCGGTTCGCCCGGACCCGCGGCCGCGCCGCCGTTGCCGAACAGCAGCGATTGCGGGTTGTCGTTGATGTTGTCCGCCGCGCGGCCCAGCCGGCGCACGGCGTGCGAGGTGTCGTCGGCTACGCGGTTCACGCGCGGCAGCGTGGCCGCGTTGAACGAATCGACCGCCTGCGCCAGCGCCTTGGTGCCCTCGCTCAGCCGTTCGACGGGGCCTTCGGGTGCGTTCAGCCGGCCTACGGTGGTGTTGAAGTTGTTGGCCACGCGCGAGACGTCGCCGGCCGCCTTCTTCACCGAGGCCATCGTGTCCGGCAGTTTGGTCAGCGCAGGGTTCAGGCCGGTCTTCACCGTGTTGTCCAGCGTCTTGAGCAGCGTGTTGGCACTGGCCGAGGCGGCCGCGATGCTCTCCAGCGCGTCGGCCGCACGCTTCTGGTTGGGGTCGCTCAGCAGCGTGTTGGCGCGCTTCGTCACTTCCTCGACCTGGTTGATGATGGCTTCGCCGCGGTCCTGCAGCTGCGCCAGTATCGAAGGCTTGAGCGGGATGCGTGGCGGGTTGTCGTCGTCCGGCTTCAGCGCCACGTTCGACTCGCCCTTGTCGTCCAGCGCGATGAAGGCCAGGCCGGTCACGCCCTGGTAGCTCAGCGTGGCAAAGCTGGAGGTGGTGAGCGGCACCCGCTCGTCGACCGAGATGCGCACGCGCACATTGCCCTTGACCTTCGGGTCGAAGTCGATCGACACCACCTTGCCCACCGCGATGCCGCGGTAGCGCACCGTCGCCTGCGGCTGCAGGCCGCTCACGGCGTCGCGCGTGGAGAGTTCGTAGATGTTGCGCACGGTGTTGTCGCGCGTGAACCAGATCACCAGCGCGACGAGCGCGGCGATCAGGCCGAGCACGAAGGCGCCGGCGGCGAGGGCGTGGGCCTTGTTTTCCATGGTGTGTCTGCCTTTCAGCGTTCGCCCGCGCTGGCGGGCTGCGATGGTGCATCGGCGGGCTTGTCGTGCAGCGCCTCCAGGGCGCGCTGGCCGCGCCCGCCGAGAAAGTATTCGTGGATGAAGGGGTGCGGATACGCGATGACCTCGCGCGCCGTGCCGGTGACGATCACCTTCTGGTCGGCCAGCACCGCGATGCGGGTGCTCAGGTCGAACAGCGTGTCCAGGTCGTGCGTGACCATCACCACCGTGAGGCCCAGTTCGCGGTGCAGGCCGCGCAGCAGGTCGCAGAAGCTGTCCGACGCCTCGGGGTCGAGGCCGGCCGTGGGCTCGTCGAGCAGCAGCAGCGGCGGGTCCATGATGAGCGCGCGCGCCAGCGCCACGCGCTTGATCATGCCGCCCGACAGGTCGGCCGGGCTCTTGTTCGCATGCTGCGGACCCAGGCCCACCATCTGCAGCTTCACCAGCGCCGCGTGGCGGATCAGCTCGTCAGGCAGCAGCTTCAGCTCGCGCAGCGGAAAGGCGATGTTCTCCAGCACGCTGAAGGCCGAGAACAGCGCGCCGTGCTGGAACAGCATGCCCACGTTGGCCGCGCCCGAGGCGCTGAGCTCGCCGGGCTCCTGGCCCAGTACCTCGACGTGGCCGCGCGTGGGTTTTTCGAGCCCGAGGATCTGGCGCAGCAGCACCGTCTTGCCCGTGCCCGAGCCGCCGACCAGCGAGAGCACCTCGCCGCGGTCGATGTGCAGCTGCAGGTCGCGGTGCACCACCTGCTCGCCATCGGCGCTCTGGAACGCCGTCCACAGGCCGCGGATGTCCACCACGGTGGTGTCGGTGTCGGGGCGCACGGGCATGCTCATGGCGTCATGCCCTGAAGCCGATGCCCTTGAAGAGCACGGCGAACAATGCATCGACCAGGATCACCGCGGTGATCGAGGTGACCACCGACGAAGTGGTGCCGCGCCCGAGGCTTTCGGTGTTGGGCTTCACCTTCATGCCGAAGTAGCAGCCGATCAGCGCGATCAGGATGCCGAACACCGCCGACTTGGCCGTGGCCAGCCAGAGGTTCGAGATCGGCACCGCGCGCGGCAGCGCCGAGAGAAAGTAGGCCGGTGAAATGTCCAGCGCCGCGTCGGCCGCCAGCATGCCGCCTGCCAGCGCGGCCATCGAGGTCCACAGGCTGATCAGCGGCATGGCGATGGCCAGCGCCAGCACGCGCGGCATCACGAGGCGAAAGCCGTGCGGAATGCCCATCACGCGCATCGCGTCGAGCTCTTCCGTCACGCGCATCACGCCGATCTGCGCCGTGATGGCCGAACCCGAGCGCCCGGCGATCAGCACGGCCGCCAGCACCGGCCCGAGCTCGCGCACCAGCGACAGCCCGAGGATGTTCACCACGAACGTCTCTGCGCCGTACTGGCGCAGCTGCTGCGAGATCAGGTAGGCCAGCACCACGCCGATCAGCAGCCCGACCAGCGCCGTGATGTGCAGCGCCGTGGCGCCGAACTGATAGAGGTGCCCCGAGAAATCGCGCCACGGCCCGCGGTGCGGCGCGCGGATCAGCTTGCCGATGTCGAGCGCGAGCTGGCCGATGAGTACCGTCAGGTCGCGCATGACGAACATCGCGCGCGGCCCGAGGTGCGTGAACGCGCGGACGCGGTCGTTCAGCGAAGGCCCGGGTTCGGCCGGGGTTGGCACGGTGTACTGCGCCACCTGGTCGAGCACCGCCTTGTGCTGCGGCGACATTTCGAGCGTCGCGGGCCATTGGTGGCGCCAGTGCTCCCACAGCAGCTGCGCGCCGATGTGGTCGAGCTGTTCGATGGGGCGCAGGTCCCAGGCGCGGTCGTCGGCGGGCGGGGCGGCTGCCAGGTTTTTCGCCAGCGCCTGCCAAGCCGGCTTGGACGACATTGCCAGCGTGGTCCAGCAGCCGCTGGCCACCGTCCATTGGCGGCCGTCCTGCTCCCGCTGCCCGACGCGGGGCCGCGCGCTGTCGGCGGCGGGAGCGTCGGCAGGCGATGTGGCAGGGGACATAAGGCGGATGAGCGGGAAAGTTAACAGGTGCAGGGCCGGATGCGCGCATCGTAACCGGGTGCATCCGTGCGCCATGTGTCGCAGACCCCTCGTTTGCGTAGGGCGCGACGCCGTTTTTCGGTTTCCTTTTTCACGATTCGCGCCGGCCTGCGGCCCGGTTGCGGCCCGCTCATGCCGCGAAGCCCGCCGCCAGCGCCTCGCGCAGCCACGCCACGAAGGCCGTCACCGCCTGCGGCACGTGCGTGGCATAGGGCCGGATCGCATACAGCCGCTCGCCGAACGCGCCCACCGAACGCCATTGCGGCAGCACCTCCTGCAGCTTGCCCGACTGCAGCGCCGATTGGGCGCTGAAGTCCGGCACCAGCGCGATGCCCAGGCCGCCGAGGGCCGCGTCGCGCAGCGCCTCGCTGTTGTTGGCGACCAGCGGGCCCGAGACCGGCACCGTGATGCGCGGCGCCGCGGCCTTGCCCTTCTGCGGCGTGCGGGCCTCGAAATGCCAGGTCGGCGTTTCCTGCGCGCGGGGGTAGTGCAGGCAGTCGTGGCCGGCCAGCGCCTGCGGCTCGCGCGGCGTGCCGCGGCGGCGCAGGTAGGCGCGGCTGGCCACCAGCACCGAGCGGGTTTCGCACAGCGTCCAGGCCACGTGCGTGTCCGGCGGCGCGGCCGTGTGGCGGATGGCGAGATCGAAGCCTTCCATCGCGAGCGAGCTGAGCCGGTCCGACAGGTCGAGCTCGATGCGCACCTCGGGCTGCGCGCGCAGGAAGTCGGCCAGCCGCGGTACCAGTTGCTGGCGCGCGAAGGCCACCGGCGCCGTCACCCGCACCAGCCCGCGCGGCACGCCCGCGAGGTCGCGCACGCCGGCGAAGCTGTGGGCGATCTGCTCGAAGGGCCCCCGCATGTCGTCCACCAGCCGCTGGCCGGCCTCGGTGAGCCGCACGCTGCGCGTGGTGCGCTGCACCAATGGCGCACCGGCCGCGCGCTCCAGCTCAGCGATGCGCTGGCTCATGGCCGCCTTGCTTACGCCCAGGCGCAGCGCCGCCGCCGTGAAGCTGCCCTGCTGCGCGAGCACCGTGAGCCAGTGCAGGTGCGTCCAGAGCGCTTCGATATTTTGGGGTTTCATGTATCCATTGTTCAGCAGGATGAACAATAAGTTCAAGCTTCGCGTCTAGGCGCGCGCCGAGGTGCTGCCTAAACTGGCCACACCCCCCTCTTTCTTCTGCGTCAGCGAAAGCTCTCTCCATGCCCACCTCCATCGATCATTTCATCGCCGGCAAGCCCGCCGCCAACACCTCCGGCCGCACCCAGGACGTGACCAACCCCGCCACCGGCGCCGTCACCGGCAAGGTCGGCCTGGCCGACACGGCACAGGTCTCGGCCGCCGTGGCCGCCGCGCAGGCCGCCTTCCCGGCCTGGGCCGACACGCCGCCGATCCGCCGCGCGCGCGTCATGTTCAAGTTCCTGCAACTGCTCAATGAGCACAAGGACGAGTTGGCCCACCTCATCACCGCCGAGCACGGCAAGGTCTTCACCGACGCGCAGGGCGAGGTTTCGCGCGGCATCGACATCGTCGAGTTCGCCTGCGGCATTCCGCAGCTGCTCAAGGGCGACTTCACCGACCAGGTCAGCACCGGCATCGACAACTGGACGCTGCGCCAGCCGCTGGGCGTGGTCGCCGGCATCACGCCCTTCAACTTCCCGGTGATGGTGCCGATGTGGATGTTCCCGGTGGCGATTGCCGCGGGCAACACCTTCGTGCTCAAGCCCAGCCCGACCGACCCGAGCGCCTCGCTGCGCATGGCCGAACTGCTGAAGGAAGCCGGCCTGCCCGACGGCGTGTTCAACGTCGTGCAGGGCGACAAGGCGGCCGTCGACGCGCTGCTCGAGCACCCCGACGTCAAGGCCATCAGCTTCGTCGGCTCCACCCCCATTGCCAACTACATCTACGAAACCGGCGCCCGCCACGGCAAGCGCGTGCAGGCCCTGGGCGGTGCGAAGAACCACATGGTGGTCATGCCCGACGCGGACATCGACCAGGCGGTGGACGCGCTGATCGGCGCTGGCTACGGCTCGGCCGGCGAGCGCTGCATGGCCATCTCGGTGGCGGTGCTGGTGGGCGACGTGGCCGACAAGCTGCTGCCCAAGCTGATCGAGCGCACGAAGACGCTGAAGGTGCTCGATGGCGAGAACCTCGCGGCCGAGATGGGCCCGATCGTCACGCGCGCCGCGCACGAGCGCATCACGGGCTACATCGATCTGGGCGAGAAGGAAGGCGCCAAGCTGCTGGTCGACGGCCGCGAGTTCGACGGCAACAAGGCAGGCGCAGGCTGCGGCGACGGCTTCTGGATGGGCGGCACGCTGTTCGACCACGTCACGCCCGAGATGCGCATCTACAAGGAAGAGATCTTCGGCCCGGTGCTCGGCTGCGTGCGCGTGGCCAACTTCAAGGACGCGGTCGACCTGGTCAACGCGCACGAGTTCGGCAACGGCGTGAGCTGCTTCACCCGCGACGGCAACGTGGCGCGCGAGTTCGGCCGCCGCATCCAGGTGGGCATGGTTGGCATCAACGTGCCGATCCCGGTGCCGATGGCCTGGCACGGCTTCGGCGGCTGGAAGCGCTCGCTGTTCGGCGACATGCACGCCTACGGCGAAGAGGGCGTGCGCTTCTATACGAAGCAGAAGTCGATCATGCAGCGCTGGCCCGAGAGCATCGGCAAGGGCGCCGAGTTCGTGATGCCGACGGCGAAGTAGCATGAGGCGCGGCGCGAGGCGCGCCGCGATTTCGTCGAACAAAAAAGAGAGACAAGCAAAGCGCCATGAGCGAGACCCAATTCGACTACATCATCATCGGCGCCGGCACCGCCGGCTCGCTCATGGCGAACCGGCTCAGTGCCGACAAGAGCAAGCGCGTGCTGCTCATCGAGGCCGGCCGCAAGGACGACTACCACTGGATCCACATTCCGGTCGGCTACCTCTACTGCATCGGCAACCCGCGCACCGACTGGCTCTACAGCACCGAGCCCGACGCGGGCCTCAACGGCCGCGTGCTGCGCTACCCGCGCGGCAAGACGCTGGGCGGTTGCTCCAGCATCAACGGCATGATCTACATGCGCGGCCAGTCGCGCGACTACGAGCATTGGGCCGACCTCACCGGCGACGACGGCTGGCGCTGGCAAAACGTGCTGCCGGCCTTCAAGAAGCACGAGGACTTCTACCTTGGCGCCGACGAGATGCACGGCGCGGGCGGCGAATGGCGGGTGGAGAAGCAGCGCCTGCGCTGGGACATCCTCGACGCCTTTGCCGAGGCCGCGGTGCAGGCCGGCGTGCCGCACTCCACCGATTTCAACCGCGGCAGCAACGAGGGCGTGGGCTACTTCCAGGTCAACCAGAAGAACGGCTGGCGCTGGAACACCGCCAAGGCCTTCTTGCGGCCCACCTGCTACGGCCGGCCCAACTTCGAGCTGTGGACCGGCGCGCAGGTCTCGCGCCTGCTGTTCGAAACCCTGCCCGACGGCACGCGCCGCTGCACGGGTGCGGAAGTGTGGAACGGCAGCGAGATGACCACCGCGACCGCATCGCGCGAGGTCGTGTTGAGCGCAGGCTCCATCGGCTCGCCGCAGATCCTGCAGCTCTCGGGCGTCGGCCCGGCCGAGCTGCTGCGCCAGCATGGCATCGACGTGGTGCTCGACGCGCCCGGCGTCGGCGCCAACTTGCAGGACCACCTGCAGATCCGCGCGGTCTACAAGATCGATGGCGCGCCCACGCTCAACGTGATGGCCTCGTCGATGGTCGGCAAGGCGAAGATCGGCCTCGAATACCTGCTCAAGCGCAGCGGCCCGATGAGCATGGCGCCCTCGCAGCTGGGGGCCTTCACGCGCAGTTCGCCCGAGCGTGAATGGCCCAACCTGCAGTACCACGTGCAGCCGCTGTCGCTCGACGCCTTCGGCGATCCGCTGCACAGCTTTCCGGCCTTCACCGCGAGCGTGTGCAACCTCAATCCCACGAGCCGGGGCTCGGTGCGCATCAAGAGCAAGCGCTTCGAGGATGCGCCGGCCATCGCGCCCAACTACCTGAGCACCGACGAAGACCGCAAGGTGGCGGCCGACTCGCTGCGCGTGACGCGCCGCATCGCCGAGCAGCCCGCGCTCGCCAAATACAGGCCCGAGGAGTGGAAGCCCGGCGTGCAGTACCAGACCGACGAAGACCTCGCGCGCCTGGCCGGCGACATCGCCACGACCATCTTCCATCCGGTGGGCACCACGAAGATGGGCGCCGAGGGCGACCCGATGGCCGTGCTCGATTCGCGGCTGCGCGTGCGCGGCGTAAAGGGCCTGCGCGTGGTCGATGCGGGCGCGATGCCGACCATCACCAGCGGCAACACCAACAGCCCGACATTGATGATGGCCGAGAAGGCGGCGGGCTGGATCGTCGAAGACAACCGCTGAGGTCGCGCGCAGGGTGACAACGTGCAAGGCGCAGGCATTTTGTTCAAGATTTGCCGCGCCATTTAGCCGACAGTGCGTTGTCCGGCGAAGCAGTTCCGCTTTCGCTGCCCAACCACCCTGCCCTGGAAAGAAGCATGTCCGACATCAAGACGACCCCCGCGACAGGTGCCTCGCGGCGGCGTATTCTGGCCGGCGCGGCCGGCATCGCGACCGTGTCCGCCCTCGGTACTTCGAGCGCGGCTGCCGCGCAAAAGCACGCTGATCACACGAAAGGATCCCCCATGAGCTTTGTCACCACCAAGGACGGTACGAACATCTTCTACAAGGACTGGGGACCGCGCAACGCGCAGCCCATCGTCTTTCATCACGGCTGGCCCCTGAGCGCCGACGACTGGGACTCGCAGATGCTGTTCTTCCTCGGCAAGGGCTACCGCGTGATCGCGCATGACCGCCGCGGCCACGGCCGCTCCTCGCAAACCGCGGGCGGGCACGAGATGGACACCTACGCATCGGACGTGGCGGCACTGACCGACGCGCTGGACCTGAAGGACGCCGTGCACATCGGCCATTCGACGGGCGGTGGTGAGGTGGCGCGCTATGTGGCGCGCGCCAAACCGGGCCGCGTGGCCAAGGCCGTGCTGGTGGGCGCCGTGCCGCCCATCATGCTCAAGACAGCGGCCAACCCCGGCGGCCTGCCGATGGAGGTGTTCGACGGCATCAGGGCCGCGCTCACGGCCAACCGCACGCAGTTTTTCATCGACCTGCCCACCGGCCCGTTCTACGGTTTCAACCGGCCGGGCGCGAAGGTTTCGCAGGGCCTCATCGACCGCTGGTGGCTGCAGGGCATGATGGGCGCGGCCAATGCGCACTACGAGTGCATCAAGGCCTTCTCCGAGACCGACTTCACCGAAGACCTGAAGAAGATCGACGTGCCGGTGCTCGTGATGCACGGCACCGACGACCAGGTCGTGCCCTATGCGGATTCGGCGCTGTTGGCGGTCAAGCTGCTCAAGCGCGGCACGCTGAAGAGCTACGAGGGCTACCCCCACGGCATGCTGTCCACGCATGCGGACGTGATCAACCCCGACCTGCTGGCGTTCGTGAAGAGCTGAGGCCGGGCGCGCCGCGGTGTGCGAACACCGCGGCGTGTCGCATCAACGCTCGATGGTCTTGTTCCAGCGCGCGTTCCACGCCGGCCGGTTGGCGTTGATGCTTTCCCAGTCGATGGTGACGGCGGTCTTCATCCACTTGTTGATGTCCGCCACCTGCGCCGCGCCTTCGCCCACGGCCGGGGCCTTGGGGTTGGTCGGGATCTGCGCGCCGTACTGCAGCACGTTGGCCTGAGCCACGGGGCTCAGCAAGAACTCGGCGAGCTTCTGCGACAGCTCGGGCTCGCTGTTGTTGGCGATCACGCACTGGCCGACCATGAGCACCACGGCGCCTTCCTTGGGCGGTGCGTACTCGACCGGAATGCCCTTGGTCTTGAGCGCAGCCACGGCCGTGGGCGTGAGCGGGAAGATCGCCGCTTCACCGGTCTGCACCATCTCCGAGAGCTTGGCCGAGCTGGGGATGTACTCCAGCACGTTCGGCCCGATCGTGGTGGGCCAGGCCTTGAAGCCGGGCTCCACGTTCTTGTCGTTGCCGCCCTGGATGCGGTTGAACATCAGGAAGCCGTGCAGCCCGAAGGACGAGGAAGACATCGACTGGAACACCACCTTGCCCTTGTACTTCGGGTCGGCCAGGTCCATCCACGAGGTGGGCGGCGCCCAGCCCTTTTCCTTGAACATCTTGGCGTTGTAGGCCAGGCCCGTCATGCCCAGGCTCACGCCGCTGGCCATGTCGTCCTTGAAGCGCGCGGCCGGGTAGATCTCGCTGAGGGACTGGCTGGGTTTCTGCTTCTGGCACAGGCCCATGCCGATGGCGCGCACCATGATGCCGTCGTCGAGGAACATCACGTGCATCTGCGGCTTGTCCTTGTTGGCCTGCGCCTTCGCGAGGATGTCGGAGGAGGTGCCGGGCACCACCACCACCTTCGCGCCGTAGGCCTTCTCGAAGGCGGGGAACACGTACTGCGTGTACGCCTTCTCCATGGTGCCGCCGTTCATGCCGATGTAGATGGTCTTGGTCTGCGCGCTGGCGATGCCCGCGGCTGCGAGCAGCGCGGCGAGGAGGAGGGGGGACTTGGCGGTGCGGGACATGGTGATGCTCTCCAATCAGTTCAGGTGGGGGAAGCGGCGAGGGATGGGGAAACGGATTCTTCGTCGAAGCGCTCGATGGCGAAGGCGTCGATGGGCGTCTCGGTGCGCCCGTCGCGTGCGAGGTCGGCCAGCACTTCGCCTGCGGCCGGGCCGATCTGGAAGCCCGCACCCGCGAAGCCGAAGCCGTGGAACAGCCCAGGCGTGGTGAGGCTGGGGCCGAGCACCGGTTCGCGGTCGGGCAGGTAGCCCTCGGTGCCGCCCCAGGTGCGGATGATGTGTGCGTGGCGCAGCATGGGCAGCAGTTCCACGGCCTGCATTGCGAGCGTGGCGATGGCGTCGCTCTCGGCGCGCGCGCGCTCGTCGTCCAGCGTGATTCCCGTGCCGCCACCCATGACGAGATTGCCGCGCTCCACCTGCCTGCAGTAGATGCCGCCGCCTTCCACGCCAAGGCTCCATCGCATGAAGTGCGGCACCGGCTCTGTCACCGCCATCACGGGGCTGCGCGCATACATCGGCGGCGTCTCGCCGAACTGGCTGGCGATGGTGCCGGCCCACGCGCCCGCGCAGTTGAGCAGCACCGGCGCCTGCACTTCGAGCGCGTTGCCGCTGCGCACCATGAACATGGCGCCGTCGTGCGCGACCTCGTCGACCTTGTGCCGCTCGAAGACCAGCGCACCCGCGCGCTGCGCCGCCAGCGCGAAGGCCGGCGAGACGAGGCGCGGATTGGCCTGCCCGTCTTCCGCGCACAGCGAGCCGCCCACGGCGCGGGTGCCGAGCCAGGGGCATTGCTCTCGCAGGCGCGTGGCGGAGATCAGTTCCAGGCCCAGGTCGAAGTCGCTGCTCATCGCGCGGTAGCGCTCCAGCGAGGCCATGTCGGCTTCGCTGCGCGCGATCTTGAAATGGCCCGAGCGGACGTATTCGCCGTCGGTGCCCAGCAGTTCGGGCAGCTGGCCCCAGATGCGGTGTGCGCGCTGTGTCAGCGGCAACTGGCTCAGGGAGCGGCCCTGCCGGCGCACGCCGCCGAAGTTCACGCCGCTGGAGCGCGAGCCGCAAAGGTCGCGCTCGAGAAGCGCCACGCCGGCGCCCATGCGGCGCAAGGCCAGCGCGGCGGAGGAGCCGACGATGCCGCCACCGATGATGGCGACGTCGGTTCGCAACTTCTTGATCGAGCTCATGCACCGCTCCCTTCCGCGGGCACGAGCCGGATCGGAATCGGCTTGATCGGCGCCTGCCCGCGCAGGCGGCCGACCTGCTGCAGCGGCTGCTGCGTCGCATGCGCGAGGATCTCGGCCGCGGCCACGCCGCACATGCGGCCCTGGCAGCGGCCCATGCCGACGCGCGACAAGGCCTTGAGCCGGTTCAGCTCGTCGGCACCGGCCGTGGCGACGGTCTGGCGCAAGGTGCCGGCCGTGACGTTCTCGCAGCGGCAGATCACGAGCTCGTCGGGCGCATGCGCGGCCCAGTCCTGCGGTACCGGGAAGGCGCGTTCGAGGCCCTGGCGGAACCCAGCGAGCTTGTGCAGCCTGCGTTCGAGTTCGGCTGCGCGTGCCGTATCGACCGCCACGCCGTTGTCCGCCAGCAGCGCCAGCGCCGCCCGTTCGCCCGCCCACTCGGCCGCGTCCGCGCCCATGATGCCGGCGCCGTCGCCCGCGAGGTACACGCCCTCGACGCTGGAGCGCCCCGCCGCATCGCGCACCGGCAGGTGCGCGCGGTGCAGCGGCGCGTAGTCGAAGCGGCAGCCGAGCAGGTCGGCCAGCTGTGTTTCGGAGCGCAGCGCGTAGCCGAAGCCGATGGCATCGCAGGCCAGCGTGCGTTCTTCAGCACCGTCCTGCCATGCCACGCCGGTCACGCGGCTTTGCTGTTCGTCGCCGAGCACGCGCAACGGACGCACGCCGCTGTGCAAGGCCACGCCGTGTGCGCGCAGCCAGCCGACGTAGTACACGCCCTTCGCGAACACCGCGGGCTGGGTCAGCATCGCGGGTGTGGCCGCGAGCTGGTCGGCGAGGCGCGCGGTGTCGAGCACCGCGGCCACCTTCACGCCGGCCTTCGCATATTGATAAGCCACGAGGTACAGCAGCGGCCCCGTGCCCATGAACACCACGCGCTGCCCGATGGCGCAGCCCTGGAACTTGAGCGCCACTTGCGCGCCGCCCAGCGTGTAGACGCCCGGCAGCGTCCAGCCCGGTACCGGCAGCACGCGGTCGGTGGCACCCGTCGCCGCGATCAGGTGGCTGTAGGGCACGCGGCGGTTGCTGCGCGTGGGGTTGTGCATCACGTCGAGCCGATGGTCCTGGGCGTTCCACACCAGGCTGTCGCCCAGATGCTCGATGCGGCCCTGCAACGCGTCGAAGGCCGCATGCACGGCATCGGCGCGCTTCGATTCGAAGCCATAGAGCGTTCGCGCCGTGCGCTGCGCGAGGCCGGCGGGCGGGCGGCGGTAGATCTGCCCGCCGGCGCGCGGCGCCTCGTCGATCACCACGGGCCGCAGGCCATGCGCCACCAGCGTCTGCGCGGCGCGCACACCGGCCGGGCCGGCGCCGACGATCACGGGGCGGATTGCGTCTGCCTTCGTCATGCGCCGTTCTTCCCGGTGACCAGCGCCATGCCCGGCGCGATGAAGGTCGAGCAGGCGCGCAGCCGCTCGCCTTCGTCCGTGGCGATCCAGCAGTCCTGGCAGGCGCCCATCATGCAGAAGCCCGCGCGCGGCAGGCCGCTGAATTCGTTGCGCCGCAGCTGGTCGGATTGCGTGAGCACGGCGGTCAGCACGGTGTCGCCGGCCAGCGCGCTGGCCGGCGCGCCATCGAGGGTGAAGGGCACGGCTTCGCGCCCGCTTTTCTCGGCCACGCGGTGAAGCAGGGCGTGTGCAGTCATGGTCATCTATCGGCGCCCCACCAGCACGCGGTCGAGTCCGTAGACACGGTCGAGCAGCACCATCGCGAAGGCCGTGATGGCCACCATCAGCGCCGACACCGCCGCCATCAGCGGATCGATCGACTCGGTCGCGTACATGTACATGCGCACCGGCAGCGTCACCGTGCTCGGCGCGGTCACGAAGATCGACATCGTCACTTCGTCGAAGCTGTTGATGAACGACAGCATCCAGCCGCCCGTGACACCCGGCAGGATCATCGGCAGCGTGATGCGGCGGAACACCGTGGCCTGGCTCGCGCCCAGCGACAGCGCGGCCTGCTCGGCGCTGCGATCGAAGCCCACCAGCGCCGCCACCACCAACCGCAGCGTGTAGGGCGTGACGATGAGCGCATGCGCCATCACCAGCCAGCCGAAGCTGCCCGTGCCGCCGACCAGCGCGAACAGCCGCAGCAGCGCCACGCCCAGCACCAGGTGCGGCACGATCAGCGGCGAGAGGAACAGCCCGTTGAGGAAGTCGCGCCCCGGAAACGCGTAGCGCGTGATCGCCATGCCGGCCGGCACCGCGAGCAGCGTGGCGATGGTGGCCGAACTCAGTGCGAGCCACAGGCTGTTCCAGAACGACTGCATGAAGTCGGGGTGCGCGAACACCGCCTTGAACCAGCGCAGCGAGAAGCTGGTGGTCGGAATGGTCAGCGTGTTCTCGGGCGTGAACGCCACGATGCACACGACCACCAGCGGCGCCAGCATGAAGGTGATGACGAGCGCGTTGAACGCGAGGGCGATGGGGCCGTTTCTTTTCATCCCAATGCCTTCTTGTAGCGGCCTTCGACCAGGCGGTTGTAGCTGAGCATGACCACGAGGTTGGCCACCAGCAGCACCAGCGCCACGGCCGCGCCCAGCGGCCAGTTGAGTTCGCTCAGGTATTCGTCGTAGACGATGGTCGCGACCATCTTCAGCCGGCGCCCGCCGAGCAAGCCGGGAATCGCGAACGAGCTCGCGGCCAGGCCGAACACGATCAGGCTGCCCGAGAGAATGCCCGGCATCACCTGCGGCAGCACGATGCGCCGCAGCGTGGTGAAGGGCGTGGCGTTGAGCGAGAGCGCCGCGTTCTCCACGCCGGGGTCGAGCTTTTGCAGCGAGGTCCACACCGGGATCACCATGAAGGGCAGCATCACGTGCACCAGCGCGATGACCACCGCCGCGTTGGTGTAGAGGATCTTCACCGGGCTAATGCCCACGAGCTGCAGCAGCGCGTTCACCGCGCCCTCGGGGCCCAGCAGCATGCTCCAGCCGAAGGCGCGCACCACCACCGACACGAGCAGCGGCGCGAGCACCACCAGCAGCAGCACCGAGCGCCACGGGTTGCGCATGCGGCTCAGCACATAGGCTTCGGGCGCGCCGACGAGCACGCAGATCAGCGTGACCAGGCCCGAGACCCAGAAGGTGCGCCAGAAGATGCCGAGGTAGTACGAGTCGGAGAACACCAGCGCGTAGTGCGCCAGCGTGAACTCGCCGGACTTCGGGCCGGTGGCCGGGTCGTACACGTTGAACGACAGCACGGCCGTGAGCGCGAGCGGCACCAGCAGCAGCGCGCTGAACAGCAGCAGCGCGGGGCCGGAGAGCCACCAGGGCGTGGCCTTGTTCTGCATGGTGGTCATGCCGTCGCGGCCATCACGGTCTTCGCGGTGGCGTCCGCAGGCAGCAGCCGCATGCAGTGCGCCGGCCAGTCGATGCCGGTGCGGGCGCCTTCTTCGAGCGCATCGCGCCCGTCGTTGGGGCTCAGCACCGTGAGGTCGCCGATGGGCGTGGCCACGCGGTAGAGCCACTGGCTGCCGAGGAAGAAGCGTTCCTGCACCTCGCCGTCGAGCCGGCCCCGGCTCGTCGGCACGAGCTGCAGTTTCTCGGGCCGCACGCTCAGCAGCGCGGCCGTGTCGACGCCGAAGCCGGTGTCATCCACGTCGAGCGATAGCGCGCCGACTTCGACGCAGGTGCGCGCGGCGCCGCTGCCGGACACGCGGCAATCGAGCAGGTTGGCCTTGCCGACAAAGGTGGAGATGAAGCGCGTGCTCGGGTGTTCGTACACGCGCTGCGGATGGTCGATCTGCGTGGCGCAGCCGCCTTCCATCACCACCACGCGGTCGCTGATCGACATGGCCTCGCTCTGGTCGTGCGTGACCATCACCGTGGTAGTGCCGACCTTGCGCTGGATCTGCCGCAGCTCGAACTGCATCTCCTCGCGCAGCTTGGCGTCGAGGTTGGACAGCGGCTCGTCGAGCAGCAGCACCGGCGGCTCGATCACCAGCGCGCGCGACAGCGCCACGCGCTGCCGCTGGCCACCCGAGAGTTCGCGCGGATAGCGCGTGGCATGCGCTTCGAGGTGCACCAGCGCCAGCGCCTGCTTCACGCGTTCGGCGCGCTCGGCCTTGGGCATCTTGCGCATCTCGAGGCCGAAGCTCACGTTGTCGGCCACCGTCATGTGCGGAAACAGGGCATAGGTCTGGAACACGATGCCCAGGCCGCGCGTGTTGGCCTTGGCATGCGTGATGTCCTTGCCCGCGAGTTCGATGCGGCCGCTGCTCACGGCCTCGAAGCCCGCAATCATCTGCAGCGTGGTGGTCTTGCCGCAGCCCGAAGGGCCGAGCAGCGAGACGAACTCGCCTTTTTCCACCGTGAGGTTCATGGCCGACACCGCGCGGGCGGAGCCATAGAACTTGGTCACGTCGGTGAGCCGGAGGAATGACATGGAAAAGCCTTTCTGTCGGAGGCAAAAGGGGGGCGTGCGACACCTTGGTGCGTGCCATGGACCACTTGCCGATTTCAATTCACTCTATTGCAATGAACGCGCCAGTTCGCTTCGGGTATTCCATTAATCAGAATCTTTATTCAATTTATTCCGTTCAATGGAATATGATCGCCTCGATCGATAGATTGAATTCCACAGGAGCAAGATATGGAAACCCCATCGGCGGCCAGCGGCGGCGTGCCGCGCGTCTTCTCGGTGATCCGCGCGCTCGGCGCGGTGCAGGGCGAGGGCGGCCGCGTGACCCAGATCGCACGTTCCGTGGGCCTCACGCAGGCCACCACGCACCGTTTGCTGCAGTCGCTCATGGCCGAGGGCATGGTCGAGCAGGACGAGCGCAGCAAGCTCTATCGGTTGAGCATCGATTTCTTCGCGCTCGCCGCAAGCGCGGGCAATCCCGGCGACCTGCGCTCCATCTGCCGGCCCGTGCTGCTGCGCCTGTGCGCGAGCCTGGGCGACAGCATCTTTTTATTGGCGCGCAGCGGCTTCGACGCGGTGTGCCTGGACCGCAGCGAAGGCCCGTTCCCGATCCGCTCGTTCACGGGCGACATCGGCGGGCGCATCGCGCTGGGCGTGGGGCAGGGCGCGCTCGCAATCCTCGCGTTCCTGCCCGAGGCCGAGCGCGAGGAGGTGATCCGCTTCAACCTGTCGCGCGTGCGCGAGTACGGCGTGTACGACGAGGTCTATCTGCGCACCGAGATCGAGCGCGTGCGGCAGGCGGGTTATGCCGGGCGAAACACCGGACTGCTCGAAGGCATGGCGGGCGTGGCGGTGCCGATCCTCGACCGCGAAGGGCGCGCGGTAGCGGCGCTGAGCGTGGGCACCATCGCCGACCGGCTCAATGCGGACCGCATGCCGACGGTGGTCGAGCTGCTCAAGCGGGAGGCGGCGGCCATCGGGCCGAAGATCAATCCCTTCGACGCGACGTTGAGAAGGCCGGCGCAGAGCCTGGCGGGGTCGCCGGCGGGGCAGCGCATTGGCGTGCCCGAGGCGCCCAGGCCGGAATGAACCCGCTGTACCGGAAGGCGAGCGCAGGGTGAAGTTCTTTCCCAAAACGCATCAAGTCCTTCCATATTTTCGCTAGCCAATCGTCCCGGATTCGCAGATATTGGCCGCATTCCGCCGACTCCCATCGCCTTTCTCTTTCATCTCCTTCCTGGAGCGCGATCATGTCCGAAGCCCACACTTCTCTCCCCGTCCCCACCGAAGTCGAACAGCTGCTGCAGCGCCTCGGCGTGCCCGTCGAGGCCCACACCGGCGGCACGCTGACGGTGCGCTCGCCCGTCAGCGGCGAGGTCATCGCACAGGTGCCGCAGACCACGCCGGCCGAAGCCACCGCCGCCATCGGCCGCGCGCACGAAGCCTTCAAGGCCTGGCGCAGCGTGCCGGCCCCGCGCCGCGGCGAGCTGGTGCGCCTGCTCGGCGAAGAGCTGCGCGCCGCCAAGGGCGACCTCGGGCGCCTCGTCACGCTGGAGGCCGGCAAGATCCCGTCCGAAGGCGCGGGCGAAGTGCAGGAAATGATCGACATCTGCGACTTCGCGGTCGGCCTCTCGCGCCAGCTCTACGGCCTCACGCTGGCCACCGAGCGCGCCGAGCACCGCATGATGGAAACCTGGCATCCGCTGGGCGTGTGCGGCGTGATCTCGGCCTTCAACTTCCCGGTGGCCGTGTGGTCGTGGAACGCCGCGCTGGCGCTGGTGTGCGGCGACTCGGTGGTGTGGAAGCCTTCCGAGAAGACGCCGCTGACCGCACTGGCCGTGCATGCCATCGCGCATCGCGCCGTCGCGCGCTTCGGCGATGCGCCCGAGGGCCTGCTCGGCCTGCTGCTGGGCCAGCGTGACATCGGCGAGGTGCTGGTCGACGACCATCGCGTGCCGATCCTCTCGGCCACCGGCTCGACGGCAATGGGCCGCCAGGTGGGACCGAAGCTGGCCGCGCGCTTCGCCCGCGCGATTCTCGAACTCGGCGGCAACAACGCGGCCATCGTCACGCCCTCGGCCGACCTGGACCTCACGCTGCGCGGCATCGCGTTCGCTGCCATGGGCACGGCCGGCCAGCGCTGCACCACGCTGCGCCGTCTGTTCGTGCACGACAGCGTGTACGACGCGCTGGTGCCCAAGCTGGCGAAGGTTTATGGCAATGTGCAGGTGGGCGATCCGCGCGAGGCCGGCACGCTGGTCGGCCCGCTGATCGACCGCGCAGCCTTCGACGGTATGCAGAAGGCGCTCGGCGAAAGCCGCGAGTCTGGCGCGAAGGTGCACGGCGGCCAGCGCGTGGACGGCATCGGCACGAAGGACGCGTACTACGTGCGCCCCGCGCTGGTCGAGCTGAAGACGCACGACGGCCCGGTGCTGCGCGAGACCTTCGCGCCCATCCTCTACGTGGTGCGCTACAGCTCGCTCGATGAGGCCATCGAATGGCACAACGCGGTGGGCGCGGGCCTGTCGTCGTCGATCTTCACGCTGAACGTGCGCGAGGCCGAGCGCTTCATGTCGAGCGCGGGCTCGGACTGCGGCATTGCCAACGTCAACATCGGCCCGAGCGGCGCGGAGATCGGCGGTGCCTTCGGTGGCGAGAAGGAAACCGGCGGCGGCCGCGAAGCCGGCTCCGACAGCTGGAAGGCGTACATGCGCCGCGCGACGAACACCATCAACTACTCGACGGCATTGCCTCTAGCGCAGGGCGTGACCTTCGACATCGGCGACTGACCGACCCCGGCTCGTCCGTTCCTGCCGCGCAATTCCTTGCGTCGGCAGGCGGGCGGCCGTGTGCACCCCAGAAAAACAACCACCAGGAGACAGAAGAAATGAGCATTCGCTTCAAGACAGTTGCAGCAGCCACGCTGCTCGCGCTCGCATTCGGCGGCGCCAGCGCGCAGACCACCGCCAGCAGCACGCTCGACAAGATCAAAACCAGCGGCAAGGTCGTGCTCGGCGTGCGCGAAGCCTCGCCGCCCATGGCCTACATGCTGGGCGCGGGCGAGAAGTACGTGGGCTACCACGTCGAGCTGTGCGAGCGCGTGCTGAAGGACATCGCGCCGCAGGCGAAGCTCGAATACATGGCCGTGACCGCGCAGAACACCATCCCCCTGGTGCAGAACGGCACGCTCGACATCGGCTGCGGCCCCACCACCAACAACACCGCGCGCCAGCAGCAGGTGGCGTTCGCGCTCACCACGTACGTGAGCGAAGTGCGCATGGCGACCAAGGTCGACTCGGGCATCACCTCGCTCGAGCAGCTCGCGGGCCGCAACGTGTCGGCATCGACCGGCACCACCGCCGTGCAACTGCTGCGCAAGCGCGAGCGCGCGCAGAACGTCTCGTACAACACGATGCTCGGCAAGGACCACCTCGAGAGCTTTCTGCTGATGGAGTCGGGCCGCGCCGATGCCTTCGTGCTCGACGACAACCTGCTGGCCGGGATCATCGCGAACTCCAAGAACCCCGCGGCCTACCGCATCGTGGGCGAGCCGCTGGGCTCGGAGCCGATTGCGCTGCTGTTCCGCAAGGACGACCCGGCCTTCAAGGCCGCGGTGGACGATTCGCTGCGCCGCATGATGAAGAGCGGGGACCTGGAAAAGATCTACGCCAAGTGGTTCGTGGCGGCCATTCCGCCGAAGAACACGAGCCTGAACCTGCCGATGAGCTCGGCGCTGAAGCAGCTGATGCTCGAACCCAACGACAAGCCACTGGAGGCCTACGCCAAGTGACCACGGACACCGTTGTCTTCTCGCCGGCGCAGCGCGTGCGCGCCATCGGCGTCTCGGAAATCCTGCGCATCACCGACCACGCCAACGCGCTCAAGCGCGCGGGCCGTCCGGTGATCGTGCTGGGCGCGGGCGAGCCCGACTTCGACACGCCGCAGAACGTGCGCGACGCGGCGGTGCGCGCCATCGGCCGTGGCGACACGCGCTACACCGTGCTCGACGGCAGCCCGGCGATGAAGGCGGCGGTGCAGCTGAAGTTCAAGCGCGACAACGCGCTCGACTTCGCACTCGACGAGATCAGCGTGAGCGCAGGCGCCAAGCAGGTGATCTTCAACGCGCTGATGGCCAGCTTGAACCCGGGCGATGAAGTGATCCTGCCCGCGCCGTACTGGACCTCGTACGCCGACATCGTGCAGATCTGCGGCGGCGTGCCGGTGCCGGTGGCGTGCACCGAGGCGAACGGCTTCCGGCTCGATGCCGCACAGCTCGAGGCGGCGATCACGCCGCGCACGCGTTGGCTGTTCGTCAATTCGCCATCGAACCCGAGCGGCGCGGCCTACAGCGCGGCGCAGCTGAAGCCGCTGTGCGAGGTGCTGCTGCGGCATCCGCAGGTGTGGGTGCTGGCGGACGACATCTACGAACACATCCTCTACGACGGCCTGGCCTTCGCGACGCCGGTAGCGGTGGAACCGCGCCTGCGCGAACGCACGCTGACCGTCAACGGCGTATCGAAGGCCTATGCGATGACCGGCTGGCGCGTGGGCTACGGCGCGGGGCCGCGCGCGCTGGTTGCGGCGATGGCCGTGGTGCAGAGCCAGACGACCTCGTGCCCCTCGTCGATCAGTCAGGCGGCGGCCATCGAGGCGCTGACCGGGCCGCAGGAGATCGTGGCCGAGCGCTGCGCCGACTTCCAGGCGCGGCGCGACTTCGTGGTGGCCGAGCTGAACCGCGCGCCGGGGCTGCATTGCCGCGTGCCCGAAGGCGCGTTCTATACCTTCGCCAGCTGCGCCGGCGTGCTCGGCAAGCGCACGCGCGGCGGCACGCTGCTGCAGACGGACAGCGACTTCTGCCGCTACCTGCTGCAGGACTTCGAGGTGGCGGTGGTGCCGGGCAGCGTGTTCGGGCTGGCGCCGTATTTCCGCATCTCGTATGCGACGTCGATGGCGCAGCTGGAAGAGGCATGCCAGCGCATCGCCGCTGCATGCGAAGCCCTCGAATGACCCCGCATTTCTCCCTCCCCCGCTGGGGGAGGGCAGGGGTGGGGGCAGGCGGCATGTCAATTGCCGTGGGCTCATCCAACGCCGCTTGCCCCCATCCCAGCCTTCCCCCAGAGGGGGAAGGAGCAAGACCCAACACCTTCATTCCATCGGACACAGCATGACTTCCTCCCGCACCGGCGGCCAGATCCTGGTCGACCAGCTCATCACCCACGGCGTCAGGCAGCTGTTCTGCGTGCCCGGCGAAAGCTTTCTGGCCGTGCTCGATGCGCTGCATGACGCATCGATCGACGTGACCGTGTGCCGCCAGGAGGGCGGCGCGGCGATGATGGCCGAGGCGCAGGGCAAGCTCACGGGCCAGCCCGGCATCTGCTTCGTCACGCGCGGCCCCGGCGCCACCAACGCGGCGGCCGGCGTGCACATCGCGCACCAGGACTCGACGCCGCTACTGCTGTTCGTCGGCCAGGTCGCGCGCGACGCGATGGGCCGCGAGGCTTTCCAGGAACTGGACTACGGCGCGGTGTTCGGCACCATGGCCAAGTGGGTGGTGCAGATCGACGATCCGGCGCGCCTGCCCGAGCTGGTGTCGCGCGCCTTCCATGTCGCCACTTCCGGCCGGCCGGGGCCGGTGGTGATCGCGCTGCCCGAAGACATGCTGACCGAGGCCGCAGCGGTGGCCGACGCACAGCCGTATGCGGTGACCGAAACCCATCCCGGCACGGCGCAGCTCGCCGAGCTGCAGCAGCGGCTGTCGCAGGCGCAGCGCCCGGTGGTCATCCTCGGCGGCAGCCGCTGGTCGGAGAAGGCGGCGCTGCAGTTCGCGGATTTTGCGGCCGCGTTCTCGCTGCCCGTGTACTGCTCGTTCCGCCGCCAGATGCTGATGTCGGCCGAGCACCCCTGCTATGCGGGCGACCTGGGACTGGGCGCCAACCCGCGCATGCTGGAGCGCATTCGCAATGCCGACCTCGTGCTGCTCGTCGGCGGGCGCCTGTCGGAAGTGCCGTCGCAAGGCTACGAACTGCTGGCGATCCCGCAGCCGAAGCAGGCGCTGGTGCATGTGCACGCCGATGCCGACGAGCTCGGCAAGCTCTACCGCCCGGCGCAGGGCATTCACGCCACGCCGCAGGCGTTCGCCGAAGCGGTGTCCACGCTGCGCCCCGCGCAAGTGCCGGCCTGGCAGGCCGAGACAAAGACCGCACGCGAAGACTTCCTGCGCTGGAGCGACCCGGCGCCCATCCGCATTCCCGGCCCGCTGCAGATGGGTGAGGTCATGCGGCACCTGCGCGAGGTGCTGCCGGCCGACACCATCTTCTGCAACGGCGCGGGCAACTTCGCCACCTGGGTGCACCGCTTCTGGCCGTTCCGCGCCTTCGCGAGCCAGCTCGCGCCCACCAGCGGCTCGATGGGCTACGGCCTGCCGGCCGGCGTCGGCGCCAAGCGCCTCTGGCCGCAGCGCGAGGTGGTCGTGTTCGCGGGCGACGGCGATTTCATGATGCACGGTCAGGAGTTCGCCACCGCCGTGCAGTACGGCCTGCCGATCATCGTGGTGCTGCTGGACAACGCCATGTACGGCACGATCCGCATGCACCAGGAAAAGCACTATCCCGGCCGCATCAGTGCCACGCAGCTGAAGAACCCGGACTTCCGCGGCTATGCCGAAGTGTTCGGCGGCCACGGCGAGCGCGTGACCAGCACCGAAGAGTTCGGCCCCGCGCTGGCCCGTGCGCGTGCGAGCGGCAAGCCGGCGATCCTGCACTGCCTGCTCGATCCGGAAGCGATCACGCCGGGCAGCACGCTGCAGTCGATCCGCAAGGCCGCGCTGGCCGCGTCCTGAACGGCGCCGCAGCAGGAAGGCGTCAGCTCAGCCCGTCCGCGTGGCGGAGCGGCGCCGGCGGGTTGCCGTCGGGCCGCCGCGCCGCCAGCCGCGCGGCGCGGGCCAGCGGTTCCATCGCCTGTTCGAGCCGCATCGCGAGCTGGTAGAGCTCCTCGTCCTTGGTGTCCGCGGCATGCGCGCGCGTCATGCGCACGATCTCGGCGGCGTATTCGGCGTTGGTGGCCATCCATTCGGTGTCGGTCACGCGCCCATGCTTTCGCCGAAGCGCCACATGAAGGCGCGCGGCGAGGGCGATGCGTTCGCTTTCGGACATGGATGGCATGCTTCCTCCGTCGGGTGGGCGACTCCCGGGTTCTTTCTTATCCTGTGCAAGATCGGGGCCTGATGCGCCTGCATGAATTGTGCCGCTCTGTTAACCATCGGAAACACTTTGGTTTGCGAATCGGGCTTTCCAGGCCGGCAAAGCGGGTAATTCCCAATGCACTGAGGCGGTGCGCCCCCTAAAGTCTGCGCACTCGCGAACGGGCCCCGGCTCGTGCTGCCGAGGGTCCGAGGAGACAAACTCGAGCAACTATAAAAAATGCTTCCAAGGCTCCGTACGAGATGCCATGTTTGACTTTGAAAGGCGCCGCTGGTCGGCGCCTTTTTTATGCCCGCGCGCGCCGTGCCCGAAGGGTTTTTCCACAGTGCCAAATTGACCTCCCACAAAGGCCACGCGTGCACATGAAGCTATATTTTCGATAGCGCCACGAGTGAGACAATCGCCGCCATGGAAATGCTGGTGGTGACGGGCGCTTCGCTGCTCGCGGGTTTTGTCGATTCGATCGTGGGTGGAGGCGGGTTGATCCTGGTGCCGGCGCTGTTTGCCGTGTTCCCGGGCGCGACCCCGGCAACGCTGCTGGGCACCAACAAGAGTGCGTCCATTTGGGGCACGGCCGCCGCCGCGGCCCAGTTCAGCCAGCGTGTGCAGATGCGCTGGGGCGCCCTTTGGCCCGCCGCGGTGCTCGGTTTCGCCGGCTCGATGCTGGGCGCCTGGGGCGTCACGCTATTCCCGGGCGACTTCCTGCGCCGGGCGCTGCCGGTCATCCTGCTGGGCGTGCTGCTCTACACGCTGGCGCGCAAGGACATGGGCCGGATGCATGCGCCGCGCTTCTCCGGCCGGGCCGAGACGCTGGCGGCCTGCACCATCGGCCTGTCGATCGGGTTCTATGACGGCTTCTTCGGGCCGGGCGCGGGGAGCTTCCTGGTGTTCCTGTTCGTGCGCTGGATGGGCTACGACTTCCTCAACGCCTCGGCCTCGGCCAAGATCATCAACACGCTGACCAACGCCGCGGCGCTGATCCTGCTGGCTGCCAAGGGCCATGTCTGGTGGCACTACGGGCTGGTGATGGCGGTGGCCAACGTGGCCGGCAGCCTGCTCGGCACGCGGGTTGCACTGAAGCACGGGGCGGGCTTCGTTCGGGTGGTGTTCATCGTGGTGGTGAGCGCGCTGATCCTGAAGACCGCGTACGACGCATTCCTGAAATAGCGAAACAAGAAAGTCAGCCGATGTCCTCCCCCGAAGCGCCTGCCGAGCCGCTCGCCCCCGTCAGCTTCTGGCAGGCCTTCGGCTACTGGCTCAAGCTGGGCTTCATCAGCTTCGGCGGGCCGGCCGGGCAGATCGCGCTGATGCACCAGGAGCTGGTGGAGCGCCGCCGCTGGATCTCGGAGAAGCGATTCCTCCATGCGCTGAATTACTGCATGGTGCTGCCCGGCCCCGAGGCGCAGCAGCTGGCGACCTATATCGGCTGGCTCATGCACCGCACCTGGGGCGGCATCGTGGCGGGAGGGCTGTTCGTGCTGCCGTCGCTGTTCATCCTGATCGCGCTGTCGTGGGTCTACATGGCGTACGGACAGGTGCCGGCGGTGGCGGGGCTGCTCTACGGCGTAAAGCCCGCGGTGACGGCCATCGTGCTGTTCGCGGCCTGGCGCATCGGCTCTCGGGTGCTGAAGAACGCCTGGCTGTGGGCAATCGCCGCCGCGGCATTCGTGGCGATCTTTGCCCTTCGCGTGCCGTTTCCGCCGATCGTGCTCGTGGCGGGGGCCATCGGCTACCTTGGCAGCCGGGTGGCACCGGAGCGCTTCGCGCCGGGCGGCGCTCACGCTGCGGCGGCAGCCTCGGTCGGCCCCGCGCTGATCGACGACGACACGCCGACACCCGCGCATGCGCGCTTCGGCTGGGGCCGCTTCTTGCGCGTGCTGGGCGTGTTCCTCGCACTCTGGCTCGTCGCCATCGGCGCCCTCGCGGCACTGTTCGGCTGGCACGGCGCGCTCACGCAGATGGGCTGGTTCTTCACCAAGGCCGCGCTGCTGACTTTCGGCGGCGCCTATGCGGTGCTGCCCTACGTGTTCCAGGGCGCGGTCGACCACTACGGCTGGCTCAGCGCTACGCAGATGATCGACGGGCTCGCGCTGGGCGAAACCACGCCGGGGCCGCTGATCATGGTGGTGTCGTTCGTGGGTTTCGTGGGCGGCTGGAACCAGTCGCTGTTCGGCGGGCAGTCGTTGTTCCTGGCGGGCGCGGTGGCGGCGACGGTGGTGAGCTTCTTCACCTTCCTGCCGTCGTTCCTGTTCATCCTGCTGGGCGGCCCGTTCATCGAATCGACGCACGGCAACCTGAAGCTCACCGCGCCGCTGACGGCCATCACGGCGGCCGTGGTGGGCGTGATCGTCAACCTCGCGGTGTTCTTCGCCTGGCACGTGCTGTGGCCGAAGGGCGCGGGCGGTGGTTTCGACGCGGCATCGGCGGCGATCGGGCTGATCGCCGCCGTGGCGCTGTTCCGCTTCAAGGCCGGGGTGATCCCGGTGGTGCTGGGCGCGGCCTTGCTAGGGCTGGCGTGGCAGTTGGTGGTGCTGCGCTTGCTACAGCACTGACTTTTCGTGGAACACCGCGGAACCGGCTTTGCCGGGCCGCAGGTGTTGCCCCCGGTAGGGGGAAGGCGTAGCGACACGAAGTGCGCGCAGCCTGGGGGCGAGCCAACTACTCTTCGACGAAGGCTTCTTCGCGCTTGGCCTTGATCGCCGGCAGCAGCACGATGCCCAGCAGCAGCGCCGCAGCCACCAGCAGCCCCGCCGACAGCGGCCGCGTGACGAACACGCTCCACGCGCCGCGCGACAGCAGCAGTGCGCGCCGCAGGTTCTCTTCCATCATCGGGCCCAGGATGAAGCCCAGCAGCAGCGGGGCGGGCTCCGTGCGCAGCTTCAGGAACAGGTAGCCGATGAAGCCGAAGGCCGCCACCATCCAGATGTCGAAGGTGTTGTTGTTGGTCGAGTACACGCCAATCGCGCAGAACAGCACGATCGCCGGGAACAGGAACTTGTAGGGCACCGTCAGCAGCTTGATCCACATGCCGATCAGCGGCAGGTTCAGCACGATCAGCATCGCGTTGCCGATCCACATCGAGGCGATCAGGCCCCAGAACAGTTCGGGGTTGCTGGTCATGACCTGCGGGCCCGGCTGGATGTTGTGGATCGTCATCGCACCCACCATCAGCGCCATCACCGCATTGGGCGGAATGCCCAGCGTCAGCAGCGGGATGAAGGAGGTTTGCGCACCGGCATTGTTGGCCGACTCGGGCGAAGCCACGCCGCGGATGTTGCCCTTGCCGAAGGCGACTTCGCCGGGGCGCATCTTGATCTTCTTTTCAAGCGCATAGGCCGCGAAGGCCGCCAGCAGCGCGCCGCCGCCGGGCAGGATGCCCAGCGCCGAGCCCAGCGCCGTGCCGCGCAGCACGGCGGGCGTCATGCGCTTGAAGTCTTCCTTGGTGGGCCACAGGCCCTTCACCTTGTGCGTGAACACCTCGCGCTCGTCGTCGGGCTGCGAGAGGTTGCCGATGATTTCGCCGTAGCCGAACACGCCCATGGCGATCACCACGAAGCCGATGCCGTCGGTGAGTTCAGGAATGTCGAAGCTGTAGCGCGCCACGCCCGAATTCACGTCGGTGCCGACGATGCCCAGCAGCAGGCCGAGCACGATCATCGCCACCGCCTTCAGCAGCGAGCCCGAGGCCAGCACCACGGCGCCGATCAGGCCCAGCACCATCAGCGAGAAGTATTCGGCCGGGCCGAACTTGAAGGCCAGCTCGGTCAGCGGCGGTGCGAAGGCGGCCAGGATCAGCGTACCGACGCAGCCCGCGAAGAACGAGCCCAGGCCCGCGGCGGCGAGCGCCGGGCCTGCGCGGCCCTGCCTTGCCATTTGGTAGCCGTCGATACAGGTGACCACCGAGGACGACTCCCCGGGCAGGTTCACCAGGATGGCCGTGGTCGAGCCGCCGTACTGCGCGCCGTAATAGATGCCGGCCAGCATGATCAGCGCCGACACGGGCGGCAGCGCATACGTGGCGGGCAGCAGCATCGCGATGGTCGCGACCGGGCCGATGCCGGGCAGCACGCCGATCAGCGTGCCCAGGATGCAGCCGACCAGGCAGTACAGCAGGTTGGTGAAGGTGAACGCGACGCCGAAGCCGGTCGCGAGGTTGTGGAACAGTTCCATGGCGATGCGCTCCTCAACCCGAAATGAAAGTAGGCCAGACCTGGATCTGGAGCTTCAGCGCCCAGATGAAGGCCACGTAGCTGCCGGCCGCCAGGATGGTGGAGAGAATCAGCACGTCGCGCAGCTTGAAGTGCTCGCCCGCCATGCTCGAGATGATCGTGAGCGCGTAGATCGCGATGATCATTCCCATCGCCGGCAGCCCGATGCTGGGCAGCCCGCCCAGCAGCACGCCGAAGGCGAGGTTGGCGCCGAGCACGAAGGCCAGCGGCTTCCAGGCCCATTTGCCGATCGGGTCGCCGGTGGGGGTTTCGACCACCAGTGCCTGGAACATGATGATGGCACCGAGGACGGCCAGCAGGATGCCGAGCATCAGCGGGAAGTAACCCGGTCCCATGCGGGCACCGTTGCCGACGGTGTAGGTGGTGGCGCCTATCGCAAAGGCTCCTCCCACGGCAGTGAACATGACTCCTGAGAAGAAGTCCGCCTGACTCTTGATGCGCATGTCTCGCCCCTCTTATATGAAGGGTCGAGGGTCGTTCTGCGCGGCTGACTGTTGGCTGACCGTGGAGGTACGGACTATTGCTTACCGGGTTTTCATTAGGCCGAGCTGACGAAGGCGCTCTAGCCTGGCGCAGAAACGAAAAAAGCTCCCGAAGGAGCTTTTCATTCAGAAGCCCGAAGGCTCTGGAGGGAAGGGCTTAGTAGCCGCCGCGACCACCGCCGCCGCCGCCGTAGCCGCCGCCACCACCGCTGCGGCCACCGCCACCGCCGCCGTAGCCGCCACCACCGCCGTAGCCGCCACCGCCGCCACCACCGTAGCCGCCGCCGCCACCACCGCTGCGGGGGGGACGGGCTTCCATCGGACGGGCTTCGTTCACCGTCAGGGCGCGGCCCTGCAGCGAGTGGCCGTTCATGGCTTCAATGGCTGCCAGTGCTTCGGCATCCGAACCCATTTCGACAAAGCCGAAGCCCTTCGAACGGCCGGTGTCACGTTCCATCATGACCTTGGCGCTGACGATGGCGCCGAACTCGCCGAAGGCTTGTTCCAGATCGTTGTCACGCACGGAGTAGGCGAGGTTGCCTACGTAGAGTTTCTTGCCCATTGAGGGACTCCTAATTCAAACCAACAAGACAAAGCGATGGAGTCCCAGAATCACAACAAACAAAATGCGCTGTGGCGCGAAACTGACCGATCACCGAATTACGTGCACGGGAGACAAAGCTCACAGACACGTAGGCCGGATTATCCGGCCCGATTTACAAAAAGCGTGGGGAAATCGTGTGTTATTGAGAAACATCTCGGCCCGATGGGCGGTTTCGCAACGGTTTCAGCAGGCCGGAGAGCCCGTTGTGGTCTATTTCATGCATCAGCGCGAGCAGCCGGCCAATTTCTCCTGAGGGAAAACCCTCGCGTGCAAACCAGGTCAGGTAATTTCCGGGCAAATCGGCAATCAGCGTGCCCTTGTGCTTGCCAAAAGGCATTTGGAGCGTCACCAGGCGCTGCAGGTCTTCGGGTTGCATCGGTGCTCAGCCTCCCGCCCGCTTGACCGTGTGGCCCTGCTTCACCAGCGCCGCGACCACCAGTTCGCGGTGGTCGCCCTGGATCTCGATCACGCCGTCCTTCACCGTGCCGCCCGAGCCGCAGGCCGTTTTCAGCTGCTTGCCGAGCGCCGCGAGGCCTTCCGCATCGAGCGCCACGCCCTTGACGACGGTCACGCCCTTGCCCTTGCGTCCCTTGGTTTCGTGCGATACGCGGACAATGCCGTCCGTGGCCGGCAGGCGCGCCTTGAGTTCCTTGCAGCGGCACCGGGCCATGGGCTCGCCGCAGCCGGGGCACATGCGGCCGCCCGCCTCGGTGGAGTACACCAGGGCGCTGCCGGCCTGATTGCGCTGCTGTTTCATCGTCGACATCCGATCCGTCTTTCTTCTCTTCTGTGTCTGCTTACATGCCATTCGACTCACTGGGCCTGGCCCCCGCGCTCGTGCAGGCCGCCGCCCAAAGCGGCTATGCCGCGCCGACCGCCATCCAGGCCGCGGCCATCCCCGCGATTCTGCAAGGCCGCGACCTGCGGGGCTCGGCGCAGACCGGCTCCGGCAAGACAGCCGCATTTTCCCTGCCCCTGCTGCAGCGCCTGGGCGCCGAGCGCGCACAGGGCTCGCGCCGCGTGCGCGCGCTGGTGCTCGTGCCCACGCGCGAGCTCGCGGCCCAGGTCGGCGAGACCATGCGCAGCCTGGCGCAGCACCTGCCCGAGCGCCTGAAGATCGTCGTCGCCTTCGGCGGCGTGTCGATCAACCCGCAGATGATGAGCCTGCGCGGCGGTGCCGACATCGTCGTCGCCACGCCGGGCCGGCTGCTCGACCTCGCCGACCACAACGCGCTGAAGCTCGATGCCGTGTCGACGCTGGTGCTCGACGAGGCCGACCGCCTGTTCGACCTCGGCTTTGCCGAAGAGCTCGGCCGCATCCTCGCGCTCTTGCCGAAGCAGCGCCAGAACCTGCTGTTCTCCGCCACCTTCCCGAGCGCCATCCAGGCGCTGGCCGACGGCATGCTGCGCGATCCGGCCGTCGTCGACGTGCAGGGCGAGCCCGGCACCGAGCCGAACATCGTGCAGCGCGTGATCGAGGTCGACGCCATCCGCCGCACGCAGTTGCTGCGCCATCTGCTGAAGCAGCACGAAGGCGAATGGGACCGCGTGCTGGTCTTCGTCGCCACGCAGCATGCGGCGCAGACCGTGGCCGAGAAGCTCTACAAGAACGGCATCTACGCCGTGCCCTTCCACGGCGACATCGCGCAGGGTACGCGCACCGACATCCTTTCGCAGTTCAAGCAGAGCCGCTGGGACGTGGTGATCGCCACCGACCTCGCGGCGCGCGGCATCGACATCGCGCAGCTGCCCGTGGTCATCAACTACGACCTGCCGCGCTCGCCGACCGACTACATCCACCGCATCGGCCGCACCGGCCGCGCGGGCGAGAGCGGACTGGCGATCAGCTTCGTGAGCGCGGCCACCGAGGCGCACTTCCGGCTGATCGAGAAGCGCCAGGGGCTGAGCCTGCCGCGCGAGCGCGTCGAAGGCTTCGAGCCGACGGAGGTGGCGGTGCCCGTGGTCGATGCGTCGGGTACCGGCGGCGTCAAGGGCAAGCGGCCGAGCAAGAAGGACAAGCTGCGCGCGGCGGCTGCGCTTGCGGCTGCACGGGGCGAAACGCCCGAGAAGAACGACTGACCCTGTGCCGCGCAGGCTACGAGCGCTTGCCCAGGAAGCTCGTCAGCAGGTCCACCGGCAGCGGGAACACGATGGTCGTGTTCTTGTCCGCGCCGATCACCGTTAGCGTCTCCAGGTAGCGCAGCTGGATCGCCTGCGGCTCCTGCGCCAGCACGCGCGCGGCCTGGAACAGCTTTTCCGAGGCCTGCAGCTCGCCCTCGGCGTGGATCACCTTGGCGCGCCGTTCGCGTTCGGCCTCGGCCTGCCGCGCGATGGCGCGCACCATCGATTCGGTGAGGTCGATCTGCTTGATCTCCACGTTCGACACCTTGATGCCCCATGACGCCGTCTGCACGTCCAGCGACTCGCGCACGTCGAGGTTGAGCTTCTCGCGCTCGGCCAGCATGTCGTCGAGCTGGTGCTTGCCGAGCACCGAGCGCAGCGTGGTCTGGGCCAGCTGGCTGGTGGCATTGAAGAAATCCTTGACCTGGATGATCGCCTTCTCTGCGTCGACGATGCGGAAGTAGACGACCGCGCTGACCTTGACCGACACGTTGTCGCGAGAGATCACGTCCTGCGTCGGCACTTCGAGCACCACGGTGCGCAGGTCGACGCGCACCACCTGCTGGATGGCCGGTATCACGACCACCAGCCCGGGGCCCGCGACCCGCGTGAAACGCCCCAGCGTAAACACGATGCCGCGCTCGTATTCGCGGAAGATCCAGATGGCGGAAAAGGCCAGCATCACCAGCAACACGAGGATGAAGGCGCCGATGCCGTAAGTGAAAGAGAGCATGGTGGTCTCCTGCGACCCGGCAAGGGCCGCTGGATTGTTCGACACGCGCATGGCGCAAGCGTTCCAGACAGGCGCCGAACAGGGATCGCCCCCGGCGCCTTTTGTAGGCGCGCGCCTACCAGCCCATCTGCCTGGCCGCCAGTTCCTTCATGATCTCCTCGGCCCCGCCGCCGATCATCATCACCTTCACCTCGCGGTAGATGCGCTCGCTCACCGTGCCGCGCATGAAACCCATGCCGCCGAGGATCTGCACCGCCTGGTCGGCGCAGAACTGCATGGTCTGCGTCGCATGGTTCTTCAGCATGCAGACCCGCGCGACCCATTCGGGTGCGTTGAAGCGCCCGGCCGTTTCGTGCGCATCGCCCTCGGCCGAAACCGCCTCGATCCACGCCTCGGTGGAGGCGATGCGCATCTGCATGTCGACCAATTTGTGGCGCACCGCCTGGTGCTCGATCAGCGCGGCGCCGAATGTCCTGCGATCGCGCGCCCAGGCCAGCGCCTCGTCGAGGCAGGCCTGCGAGAAACCGAGCGCGCCCGCCGCGAGCCCGATGCGCTCGCCGTTGAAGTTGCCCATGACCATGCGGAAGCCCGCGCCTTCGCCGCCGAGCAGGTAGCGCGCCGGCACGCGCACGTTGTCGAAGTGCAGCGTCGCGGTGTCGGAGCACAGCCAGCCCATCTTCGCGAGGCGCGTGCGCGAAAGGCCGGGCGCATCGCCGGGCACGAGGAGCATCGAGATGCCGCCCGCGCCGCGCCCTTCGCCGGTGCGCACGGCCACCGTGATCCAGTCGGCGCGCATGCCCGAGGTGATGAAGGTCTTCTCGCCGTTCACCACGTAGTCGCCGCCGTCGCGCCTTGCGGTGGTGCGCAGCGCGGCCACGTCTGAGCCGCCGCCGGGCTCGGTGATGGCGAGCGCCGCGATCTTCTCGCCGCGCAGCACCGGCGGCACGACCTCGCGGCGCGCCGTGTCGCTCGCATGCAGCACCACAGGCGGCAATCCGATGTTGTGCGAGAACAGGCTTGCGAGCACACCGCCGCTCTTGCCGTGGCGCGCGAGTGCGATCCATGCGGGCAGCTTGAGCGAATACGAGGCGGGCGTACCGCCCAGGTCTTCGGGGTAGCCCAGTCCGAGCAATCCCAGTTCGGCGGCACGTGCGTAGAGCGCGCGCGGAAACTCGCCCGCTTCATCCCAGGCCTGCACGTTCGGCGCGATCTCGCTTTCGGCAAAGCGCCGCACCGTGTCGGCGAGCGCCGCGCGGTCGGCTTGCAGTTCGGCGTCCATGGGCGCCTCAGCCGCGCGGCGGCCGCTTCGCGATGCCCATCGTCTTTGCGAGGATGCCGAGCATGACCTCGTCCGCGCCGCCGCCGATGGAGCCGAGCCGGCCGTCGCGGTACAGGCGCGAGACGCGGTTCTCGAGCGTGAAGCCCATCCCGCCCCAGAACTGCAGGCAGGTGTCCGCCACCTGCCGCGTGAGGCGGCCGGTCTTGAGCTTGGCCATCGACGCGAGCTCGAGCACGTCCTCGCCCTGCACGTGCAGGTCGCAGGCGCGGTAGGTCAGCGCGCGCAACGCCTCCACCTCGGTCTTGAGTTCGGCCAGCTTGAACTGCACCCACTGCTGGTCGGCCAGCGTGCCGCCGAACATGTGGCGCTGCTGTGCCCACTCGATGGTCTGCGCGATGCAGTCTTCCATCGGTTCGAGCGAGCTTGCGGCGGCCCACAGGCGCTCTTCCTGGAACTGCTGCATCTGGTAGACGAAGCCCTGGCCTTCCTCGCCGATGCGAAAGCGTTGCGGCACGCGCACGTTGTCGAAGTAGATGAGCCCGGTGTCGCTCGAGTTCATGCCGATCTTGCGGATCTTCTTCGCCTTCTCGATGCCGGGGCTGTCCATCGGCACCATCACGAGCGACTTGTTGCGGTGCACCGGTCCGTCGCTGGTGTTGACCAGCATGCACATCCAGTCGGCCTGCAGGCTGTTGGTGATCCACATTTTCTGGCCACTGATGAGGTAGTCGTCGCCGTCCTTGCGCGCGTGGCTCTTGAGGCCCGCGACGTCGCTGCCCGCGCCGGGCTCGCTCACGCCGATGCAGCCGACCGTGTCACCGGCAATGGCGGGCATGAGGAATTCGCGGCGCAGTTCGTCGCTGCCGAAGCGTGCGAGCGCGGGCGTGCACATGTCGGTCTGCACGCCGATGGCCATCGGCACGCCGCCGCAGCTCACGTGGCCGAGCGCCTCGGCCATCGCCATCGCATACGAGTAGTCGAGCCCCGCGCCGCCGAAGGCCTCGGGCTTGTTCAGCCCCAGCATGCCCAGGTTGCCGAGCTTCTTGAAGACCTCGTGCGCGGGGAAGATCTCTGCCTCTTCCCATTCGTCCACGTGCGGGTTGATCTCTTCGTCGATGAAGCGGCGCAGGGTCTTCTGGATCTCGAGGTGTTCGTGGGTGTACTGCATGTCGCTTGTCTCCAATCAGTCGTTGGGCTCGTCGTTCTGGAACACGCGCGGCGTCTGCGCGAGGTGAAAGCCGTCGAAAGGCCTCACCGCCGCGCGCTGCTGTGCCTGCGCATCGGGAATCTCCATCGGCCAGCCCATGCGCACCTGCGGCCGCGCGCCGTCCACGCGCAGCACGCTGCCGCTGATGAAGCTGGCCGCGGGGCTCAGCAGGAAGGCAATGGCGGCAGAGGTCTCGGCCTCGTTGCCGAAGCGGCCCGCGGGCACGGTGTTGCGCATGGCGCGCAGCATGTCGCCGGCCTCGGGCGGGTAGTGGTCCATGCCGCTCGAGGCGATGTAGCCCGGCGCCACCGCGTTCACGCGCACGCCGCTCGCGGCCCATTCGAGTGCGGCGGTCTCGGTGAAGCTCACCATGCCGGCGCGCGCCGCGCCGCTGTGGCCCATGTTGGGCATCGAGCCCCAGATATCGGCCACGATGTTGACGATGGCGCCGCCGTTGGCCTGCATGCTCTGCACGAAGCACTCGCGCGTGACCAGGAAGCCGCCCGTGAGGTTGGTGCGGATCACCGCCTCCCAACCCTTGGCCGTGATCGCGGCGAGCGGCGTGATGTACTGGCCGCCCGCGTTGTTCACCAGGCCGTCGATGCGGCCATGGGCGGAAATGACAGCGGCGATGGCCGCGCGCACCGCTTCTTCCTGCCGGATGTCGAAGGCCTGCGTGCTTGCCTTGCCGCCGCTGGCTTCGATCTCGGCCTTGACCTGCTCGAGCTTCTCGGGCTTGCGGCCGACCAGCACCACCTGCGCGCCGAGCGCTGCGAGCTCGTGCGCGGTGCAGCGGCCGATGCCGGAGCCGCCGCCGGTGACGACGATGACCTGTCCGTCGAACAGGCCGGGCGCGAAGACGGAGCGGTAGCGGGAAGTAGGAGCGTTCATGCGGATGACCTTCGGGAATGGATTGGAGCCGTCATGCATCCGCGACCTGCGCGACCACATGGCGCGCGGCCACCTGCGCGCCCACCGCGACATGCAGGGCGACTCGGCCGGCGCGGGGCGCGCAATGGACGTGCTCCATCTTCATCGCTTCGAGCGTGACCAGCGGCTGGCCCGCGGCGACCGCATCGCCTTCGGCCACGAGCAGCGCGATCACCCGGCCGTTCATGGAGGCGCGCAGCAGGCCGTCGCTGCCGGTGCCGTCGGTGCGCGCCACCGCGACGTGCGTGAGGTTCTCCAATCGGAACGACTGGCCGCGAAAGTGGAAATCCACGCGTTCGGCTTGCCGCGCGACGAACGCCTGCTCGGCCAGACCGCCGCACGAGAAGCGCAGGCTGCCGTCGCCAGGCAGTGCGAGCAATGCGAGCTGCACGGGGGCTGCGCCGTCCAGTGCGATGTCGAATCGGCCACCACCACGAGGTGTCACTCGAGCCGCACGCACCACGCCATGGAGCGAGAAGCGCAGGGAATTGGGAAGCGTGTGCGCCAGCGGCGAGGGCCAGCCGCGCTCGCCCAGTTGCAGCAGCAGCGCCGCCAGCAATGCAGCGCGGGTGTCGTCGACGGCATCCGCGGCAAGCAGCGATTCGAGGTGATCGCCGATGAAGGCGGTCGTTGCCGCGCCGCTCGCGAACACATCGTGCGACAGTGCACGCTGCAGCAGTTGCTGGTTGGTCGAGAGGCCGAGCGCCACCGTGTCCTGCAGGCCCGCGACCAGCCGCTGCCGGGCTTCCTCGCGTGTGCGGCCGTGCGCCACGAGCTTGGCGATCATCGAGTCGTAGAAGGGCGGCACGGCGGCACCGTCGCGCAAGGCGTGCTCGGTGCGCAGCGCGGGCGAAGGCCGCCATGCCGTGAGCGTGCCGCTTTGCGGCAGGAAGCCCTGCTGCGGGTCTTCGGCGCACAGGCGCACCTCGATTGCATGGCCGGCGATGCGCACCTCCTGCTGCGTCAAGGGCAGGGGCTCGCCGGCCGCGACGCGCAGTTGCAGCTCGACCAGGTCGAGGCCCGTCACTGCTTCGGTCACGGGGTGCTCCACCTGCAGGCGCGTGTTCATTTCCATGAACCAGTACTGGCCCTCTGCATCGAGCAGAAATTCCAATGTGCCCGCGCCTTCGTACGCGATGGCTTTCGCCGCCGCGACGGCGGTCGCGCCCATGCGTTCGCGCAGCGCGCCGGACACGGCCGGCGAGGGCGCTTCCTCGATCACCTTCTGGTGCCGCCGCTGCACCGAGCAGTCGCGTTCGCCGAGATGGATGGCGTTGCCGTGCCGATCGGCGAACACCTGGATCTCGATATGGCGCGGCGCGACGATGGCGCGCTCCAGGATCACGGTGGCATCGCCGAAGGCATTGAGCGCTTCGGACTGCGCGCTGTGCAGCTGCTCGGCGAAGTTCGCCGCCGAGGTGACGAGCCGCATGCCGCGCCCGCCGCCGCCCGCGGTCGCCTTGATCATCACGGGCCAGCCGATGCGTGCCGCCTCGGCCGCGAGCTTTTCCGTGCGTTGGTCTTCGCCCTGGTAGCCCGGAATGCATGGCACGCCCGCCGTCTGCATCAGCCGCTTGGCGCCGGCCTTGTCGCCCATCGCGCGGATGGCTTCGGGCGATGGCCCGATGAAGACCAGCCCCGCATCGCGGCAGGCCTGTGCGAATGCCGCGTTCTCCGCGAGGAAGCCGTAGCCCGGGTGCACCGCATCGGCGCCGCTCGCATGCGTGGCCTCGACGATCGCGGCGATGTTCAGGTAGCTCTGCGCGGGCAGTGACTCGCCGATCCACACCGCCTCGTCGGCCTGCCGCACATGCTCGGCATCCGCATCCGCGCTCGAATACACGGCCACCGTGCGGCAGCCCATGGCGCGCGCGGTGCGCATCACGCGCACCGCGATCTCGCCGCGGTTCGCGATCAGGATCTTGTGGAACGCGCTGCTCATGGCCGTGCCACCGAAAACTGCATCGGCTGCGGCACGCGCGCATCGGCATCGCGGCACACGGAAAGAACCTCGGCCAGCACCGCGCGCGTGTCGCGCGGATCGATCACGCCGTCGTCCAGCAGCAGCGCGCTGGTGGTGAACACGCTCATCTGCCGCTCGAAGCGCTCGACGACCTGCTGCTGCATCGCTTCGATCTTCGCGTGATCGACCGCCCCCTTTCGCGCCATGCCTGCCTCCATCACGATGGCCATGGTCTTCGCCGCCTGCTCGCCGCCCATCACCGCGGTGCGCGCGTTGGGCCACGAGAAGCAGAAGCGCGGCGCGAAGCCGCGGCCGCACATGCCGTAGTTGCCCGCACCGTACGAGGCACCGCAATGCAGCGTGATCTGCGGCACGTTGGCATTGGTCACGGCCTGGATCATCTTCGCGCCGTGCTTGATGATGCCGGCCTCCTCGTGCGCGCGGCCCACCATGTAGCCCGTGATGTTCTGCAGGTAGACGATGGGCGTGCGCGACTGGCAGCAGGCCTGGATGAAATGCGTGGCCTTGGTCGCGCCGTCGGAGTCGATGGGGCCGTTGTTGGTGACGATGCCCACCGCATGCCCTTCGAGCCGGATGTGGCCGCAGACGGTGGCGCTGCCGTAGTGCTCGCTGAACGCCAGGAACTCCGAACCGTCGGCGATGCGCGCGATCACCTCGCGCATGTCCACCGGTCGCCGGCCGTCGCTGGGCATGATGCCGAGCAGGTCTTCGGCGTCGTAGCGCGGTGGCGTGAATTGGCGCGGCGCCTCGGGGCGCGCCCAGTCGATGCCGCCGAGGATGGCGCGCGCGATGCGGATGGCGTCGCGGTCGTCTTCCGCCAGGTAGTCGCCCAGGCCCGAGATGTGGGTGTGCATCACGGCGCCGCCCAGCTCTTCTTCGGTCGCGATCTCGCCGGTGGCCGCCTTCAGCAGCGGCGGCCCCGCGAGAAAGGCCCGCGTGCGGTCGCGCACCATCACGATGTAGTCGGACAGCCCGGTCTGGTAGGCGCCGCCCGCGGTCGAGGAGCCGTGCGTCACCGTCACCACCGGCAGCCCCGCGGCCGACAGCCGCGCGAGGTTGCGGAAGATGTTGCCGCCGCGCACGAAGTCCTGCACGCGGTACTGCATGAGGTTGGCGCCGGCGCTTTCCACCAGCTGCACGTAGGGCAGTTTGTTCTCGAGCGCGATCTCCTGCACGCGCAGCTGCTTGTCCAGGCCCATGGGCTGCAGCGCGCCGGCATCGATGCCCGAGTCGGAGGCGCTGACCATGCAGCGCACGCCCGACACCTGGCCGATGCCGGAGATCAGGCCGCCGCCCGGCACGCTCCTGGCCAGATCGGGATCGTCATGCCCCAGCCCCGCGAGCGAGGCCAGCGGCAGGAAGGGCGCGCCCGTGTCGAGCAGCAGCGCGATGCGCTCGCGCGGCAGCAGCTGCCCGCGCTTGCCGAAGCGCTCGGCCGAGGCGCTGGAGGCGGCCACGGCGCGAGCCTCGTGCCTGTGCACCTGGCCGAGCAGCGCGAGCATGTCGGTGCGGTTGGCCTGGAAGGTGTCGCTGGCCGTTTGCAGCCGGGATTCGATGACTGACATGTGGAGTCTGTGCAGGTCGCGTGTTTTCGCTCTGCACCGACTCTAGGGGGCGGGCGCCGCCCCCGCTTGCGCTTACTGGCTGGCCGCAGGGCGGTCAGCTTGCGCGGGCGCGCCGCGCGGCCACCGGGGCGTCGAGGCTGCTGCCGGTGACCACCCAGTAGATGAAGATCAGCACCGCGCCTGCCGTGCCGAACACCGTGAGGCCCATGTAGCTGCCGCCGATGGCCAGCGCGTCAGTGGGCGCCGCGGCGATGCACACCATGCTGGCCGCGCTCATGCCCACGTAGTGCATGGTGCAGACCGCCACGCCCATCACCGCAGCGGCCGCAACCTTGTGCGTGAACTTGCGCAGGTTGAACGCCAGCCACAGGGCCGCTCCGGCGGCGGTGACGGCGATCAGCACCGACAGCCCGACCCTCGTCAGGTCGAAGTCCATCGAGGCGCGCATGTTCATCGCGAACATGCCCATGTAGTGCATCACGCAGACACCGACGCCAGCCAGCAGGCTGCCGCCGAGCCAACCCGATTTGCTGAATTTGCGCCGTCCGCCGGCCATGTAGAGGGCAATGCCGGAGATCAGGATGGCCGCCACCAGCGACACCACCGTGAGCGGCATGTTGTACGAGATGGCCACCGGCAGGCGGTACGCCAGCATGCCGATGAAGTGCATCGACCAGATGCCGATGCCGCCCAGCGCCACTGCCGCGCAGGCCACGACGGCGAGGTTGGGTTTGCCGTCCGCCCCGACCATGCGGCCGGCGCAGATGAGGGCTACCAGCGAGCCCGCGAAAGAAATGACGAACGAAAGCGCGACCATGCCCAGTGCGTACTCGGGCGACAGAAGTTGGCCTGTGACGAGCGGTGTCATGGGATGTCCCTTCCAAGAAAAGAGCGCCTCGCGCACCCCCCGATCACCGGATGCGATCGGGACGCTGCAAGACGTCCCGCGCAGTCTGTAATATTTGTTTTTAAAAGTAAATCGAAATCTTAACTTTTCGTTACGCTACCTTACGGGCCGGATTCGATATATCGCATTGTTGCGATCGGCAGCCATGTAGATCGTGCCGTCGCGGCTCACCGCAACGCCCGTCACCACATAGGGCGGGGGCAACCCCGGCCCGGGCGCAAGGCCGATCGGCAGGTTCTCGGCGACCGTCCGGCGCGTGCCGTTCACGGGGTCGATTTCCACCAGCCGGCGCGCCGCGCTCTCCGCCACGATGAAGCTGCCCCACGGTGTCTGCGCCAGTCCCTCGGGCAGCGCCAGCCCGTCGGCCACGGTGCGCAGCGGCGCACTGGCGTCCAGCGGAAGGCGCAGCAGCTTGCCGGCGGCCTCGGTCACGTAGAGCGCGCCGTCTCGGCCGACGACCATCTGCACCGGGCCGTTCAAGCCGCTAGCAAGCACTGACTTTTCGGAAAACTTCGGCCCGCTGGCGCGGGTGATGCTGCCGGTGGCGATCTCGGCGTAGATCACGCTGCCGTCGGGCATGGGGATGGCGTCGAACGGCGCCTTCAGGCCGTGGATGGTTTCGACGGTCTTCAGCGTCTGGCGGTCGACCAGCTGCACCGTGCCCGTGAACCACGAGCTCAGCGCGAAGAGCCTGGGCGAAAGCCCGACCGCGAACGGGTAGTCGAGGTCGGGGTCGCGCTGCATGCGGAACACGTCGCGCACCTCGCCGGTGCGCACGTCGACCTGGCGGAAGCCGAAGACGTCGGCCACCCAGAGGTCGTTGCCGTCGATCTTCATACCGGCCGGCACGGCCAACTTGCCGCTGGTGAGCGTGCGCAGGTCGCCGGTGGCGGGGTTGAAGGCCTGCACCTCGTTGTTCGCCATGTTGGAGACGTAGATGGTTCCGTCCGGCGTGTCCTTGGCTATGGCGAGGTTGTCGAGCGAGGGCCGCAGCTGCTTGGCGACGGTCTTGCGGCCGGTGGCGAGGTCCACCCGCACCAGCTCGCCGCTGCGTGCATCGACCACCCAGAGGTTGCCCTTGCCGTCGAGGTTGGCGGCGGCCGGGATCTTGAAGCCATCGGCGATCACGGTCATGGCGCCGTTCGCCGGGTCGATCTTCACGACCTGGCCCTTGAACCAGAGCGGCCCGTAGAGCATGCCGTCGGGCCCCACCTCGAAGCCGTTGAAGCCGCCCATGTCCTTCTTGATGAGCCGTGGCGGCTTCTGGCCTTCGCGGTCGATCTCCCACAGCGCGTCGCCCAGGAACACCTGCGAGGCGTAGAGCCTGCCGTTGCGGCGGTCGAAGTCGAGCGAGTTGAGGCCGGGCAGGTCCTTGGCGAGCACGCGCATGGGCGCGGTGTCGCTTTCGCGGTAGCGCAGCATGCCCATGAGGTAGTTGGTCCAGGCCAGCTCGCCCTTCGGGCCGACGGCGATGTCGTCGGCCTGGCCTTCGGGCGCGTCGATCAGCACCTTGGCCGCGCCGGTGTTGCGGTCGACCTCCCAGAGCGTGTTGCCGACCACCGAACCGGCGAGCAACCGGCCCTTGGCGTCGATGGCCAGCCCATGCACCCCCGCGAAGGACGACGGGGCGACCAGCGCCTCGGGCGGACCCCAGGAGGCGGGCCGCGTGGCCGATGGCGGCGCGAGGCTGCCGCAGGCGCCCAGCAGGGTGAGGGTGGCGGTCAGCGCGAGGGCGCCGAGGCTGCTTCGACGGGGCATGGTGCGTGTCTCCTCTGGTTGATCGATGCGCGAAACAGTCTAGGAGGCGGGAGGGGCCGCGGGGTCTCTCCGGAGACAGGATGCGGACTTTCGTCCGCTGTGGATTACCCGGAGCCGCTCAGCCGCGCAGCAGCTGCGTGACCGTGTGGATCAGCAGCCCCACGAGCCCGCCCACCAGCGTGCCGTTGATGCGGATGAACTGCAGGTCGCGCCCGATGTGGCGCTCCAGCTCGAGCGTCATTTCCTGCGCGTTCCACTCGCCCACGCGTTCCTCGATGTAGCGGCGGATGTCTTCCCGGTAGCGCTCGATGGCCAGCGGCGCGGCCGCCTCGATCTGCTCGTTGATCCAGCGGCGGATGGCCTCGTCGCCCTGCAGCCGCGTGCCCAGCGCATCGGCCATCGAGGCGATGCGCCGGCGGATGGTCGAGTCGCCGCGGCCCAGGTCGTCGTGCAGCCACGCCAGCAGCTCGCCCCACAGGCCATGCAGGTAGTCGCCCAGGGCCGGGTGCGCGACGAGCTCGGCGCGGATCTGTTCGCCGCGCTGCTGGAACTCGGGGTCGAGCTTCAGGCGCACCACGAAGTCGTCGACGAAGTGGTCGAAGCGCCGGCGCATCGGATGGTCGGGCTCGGCCGCCAGTTCGCCGATGGTGCGCGCCACGGCCGCGACGATCTTGCGCGTGGCCAGCTTGGCGGCCACCTGGTCGAGGCCGACGTAGCGCAGCGTCTTGATCTCGCGCGCGATGGCCTCGGTGATGTGCGCCTGCACCTCGTCGCCTTCGAGCAGGCCGGCCACCTGCTGCAGCACGTCGTCGAGCAGTGCCTGGTGGCGCCCGCCGGCGGTGAGAGCGTCGAGCGCCTGGCCGGTGAGGCGCGAGAGGTCGATCTTCTCGAGACCCGCCGCGGCGGCGCGCCCCAGGAAGTCCCGCACCCGCTCGTCGTCGAAGGCCGAGAGCCCGTAGCGCGTGGCGGCCACGCCCCATTCACCGAGCTTCTCGCCGCTGGCAGGCCGTGCCAGCCAGTCGGCGATGCGGCCGGCCGCATCGAATTCCCGCAGCTTGCCGAGCACCTGTCCGGTGCTCAGGAAGTTGTCGCAGATGAAGCCCGCGAGCTTGGCGCCGATGCGGTCCTTGTTGCTCGGGATGATGGCGGTGTGCGGAATCGGCAGGCCCAACGGATGGCGAAACAGCGCCACCACCGCGAACCAGTCGGCAATGGCGCCGACCATCGCGGCCTCGGAGAAGGCTGCGACGTAGCCCCACGCCGGGTGCTGCACATGCAGTGCACTGGCCACTGCGTAGAGCACGGCGGCGCCGCACAGCAGGCCGAGGGCGACGCGCTTCATGCGTTGCAGTGGGGTGCTGCTTTCGGTCAATTCAAGCCCGTCAGTCTTCTATCGCACAGCCGTAATGCTCCGGGGTGCGTGCCCAGGCCACCGGGTACTCCCCTCCGCGAATGTCCCCCGCCTTCGGCTCCTCCTTTATTTCGCTGCGGGGAGCACCCGGTGCCCTGTGCACAACGAGCGCTGCTCTTGTGCTGGCCGATCAACAAGTGCTCTGAACGATCACGCTGGCGGGGTGCCTTGCGCAGCGAAATAAAGGAGGAGGCCGCAGGCCGGGGGACATTCGCGGAGCAAGGTACCCCGTCGGCGTGAGCGCGCCCCGAACGACAGCCCGAACGACACCCCGGAAAGCAACGCCCCATCTCAGCCGATGGCAGAAGAAGAAGCCAGCCGCTCCATGAACAGTTCGCAGCGCGCCAGCTGTTCGAGGCTCACGTACTCGTCGGGCTGGTGCGCCTGCTCGATGCTGCCCGGACCGCACACCACCGTGGGGATGCCGGCGTTCTTGAACAGGCCCGCTTCGGTGCCGAAGGCCACCAGAGTGGTGCGATCCTCGCTTGCCAGGCGCCGCGCCAGCAGCGTGACGGGGTCGTTGGCAGAGCCCAGGAAGCTTGGGATCTCGCAGATGGTCTCGAAGCTGAAGCCCGCATCGGGCGCCACCTTCTTCATCGCCGGCTCGATGCTGCCCGCGTAGGCCACCACGTCGGCCTGCATGCGCTTCGCATCGGCGGTCGGCAGGTCGCGGAACTCGTAGCGGAACTCGGCGTCGCGCGGCACCACGTTGTCGGCGATGCCGCCGTGGAACTGGCCCACGCTCGCAGTGCTGAAGGGCACGTCGAAGCCCTCGTAGCGCGGCTCGCTGCGCTCGAAGTCTTCCGCCATGTCGCGCACCTTGCCGATCACGCGCGCCGCCATCTCGATGGCATTGACCGACTTCGGCGTGAGCGACGAATGCGCCTCCTTGCCGCGCACGCAGCACTTGTAGCGGTAGACGCCCTTGTGCGCGATGGCGGGCACCATGCTGGTGGGTTCGCCCACGATGCAGGCCAGCGGCTTGATGTTGGCTTCGCGCATGTCGGCGATGAGTTCCTTCACGCCGAAGCAGCCGATCTCTTCCTCGTAGCTGAAGGCGAAGTGCACCGCGAAGGGCGAGTCGCTTTCCAAAAAGCGCTTCGCGTTCGACAGCGCGATGGCAATGAAGCTCTTCATGTCGGCCGAGCCTCGGCCGTACAGCCGCTCGTCGCGCACCACGGCGGAGAGCGGGTCGACGCTCCAGTCCTGCCCGTCCCACGGCACCGTGTCGGTGTGGCCCGAGACGATCACGCCGGCCGGCTTGCCTTCGCCCAGCGTGGCGAACAGGTTCGCCTTGGTGCGTTCGGCGTTGTAGGTGATGCGGCTCTTGACGCCCAGGGCCGCGAGGTGGCTCTGCGCGAAGTCGATCAGTTGGAGGTTGCTGTTGGCACTGACGGTGTTCATGCGCACCAGGGTCTGGGCCAGCAGCAGGCTTTGGGGGGAAAGCGTGTGGAGCATGCAACACATTCTCCAGGAAGTCGGCGGCGCGCGAGCGTGGGGGTCGAAGCTGTCACGCGAAACGGGTACCCTGCGCCTCTTCATTCGGACGGAGAAACCACGACCATGCGCACCCTTCAGATCGCCCTGACCGCCACCGCCGCCCTCTGCGTGGCAGCCTGCAGCAGCACCGGACCCTCCAGCAACAAGCTGCTGACGCTCGACGGCAACCCGCCGCTGGTCATCGCCCACCGCGGCGCATCGGGCTATCTGCCGGAAGAAACGCTCGAAGCCTATGCGCGCGCCATCGAACTCGGCGCCGACGTGATCGAGATGGACCTGGTCTCCACCAAGGACGGCGTGCTCATCGCCCGCCACGACCCCAACCTCGCCATCAGCACCGACGTGGCCAAGCACCCCCGCTTCGCCTCGCGCAAGAAGACCATCAAGGTCGACGGCGAGACCCAGACCGGCTGGTTCAGCAACGACTTCACGCTGGCCGAGATCAAGACCCTGGGCGGCATCTCCACCGACGCCGAGCGCCCGCAGGAATTCAACGGCAAGTACAAGGTCCCGACCTTCCAGGAGATCATCGATTTCGCCAAAGCCAAGTCGAAGGAAACCGGCCGCACCATCGCCATCTACCCCGAGACGAAGAACCCGACCTACTTCCGCGACCTGGGCCTGCCGCTGGAAGACAAGGTCATCGCGGCCATCAACGCCGCCGGCTGGAACAGCAAGACCGCGCCCATCTACGTGCAGTCCTTCGAGCCGGGCAGCCTGAAGTACATGAAGAGCAAGGGTCTCAACACGAAGCTCATCCAGCTCATCGACGGCGACAGCGTCGACCTGAGGACCGGCGCGGTGACCTTCGCCGTGCCCAGCGATCGCCCCTACGACTGGACCAAGGCCGGCGACAAGCGCAACTTCGACGCCATGGTCACGCCCGCGGGCCTGGCCGAGATCAAGACGTACGCCGACGGCATCGGCCCCTGGAAGCGCTACATCGTGAGCGTCAAGGGCACCATCGGCGCCGACGGCAAGCCGGTCGACGTCAACAAGGACGGCAAGATCAACGACGCCGACGCCACCTCGATGGCGCCCACCTCGCTGATCGCCGATGCGCACAAGGCCGGCCTGTTCGTGCATCCCTTCACCTTCCGCAACGAGTCGCGCCGCCTGGCCTCCGACTACAACAAGGACGGCAAGAACGAATACGGCGTGTACTACAAGCTCGGCGTGGACGGCGTGTTACCCGACTTCACCGACACCGCGCTGGCCGCGCGCGCCGACTATCTGAAGAGCATCGGCCGCTGAACGCGGGGCGTGGTCCAGACATGAGCGCCGACCTGTCCCCGCGCGACCTCGAACTGCTTCGCATGGCCATCCGGCTGTCGGACGAATCGAAGGCGCGCGGGCGCCATCCCTTTGCCGCGCTGGTGGCGAACGAGCACGGCGAGGTCGTGGTCACCGCGGGCAACAACTCGATGCCGCCCGAGGGCGACCCCACGCAGCACGCCGAGCTGGCAGCGGCGGCGCAGGCCGCGCGCCTGCTTACGCCCGGGCAGCTGGAGCGTTGCACGCTGTACACCAGCGCCGAGCCCTGCTGCATGTGCGCGGGCGCCATCTACTGGACCAACATCGGCCGCGTGGTCTACGCGCTGTCCGAGCACGCGCTGCTCGGCCTGACCGGCGACCATCCCGAGAACCCCACCTTCTCGCTGCCCTGCCGCGAGGTCTTCGCGCGCGGGCAGCGGCGCGTCGAGGTGGTGGGGCCGCTGCTCGAGGAAGAAGCTTCCGCGCCGCACATCGGCTTCTGGACCGCCGGGCACTGAACACCGGATAACGAGGCTTTGCGGGTGCCTCGAAACGCCGGAGTGGATAGACTGGCGTTTTGAGACGACCACGCCATGAAACTCATCGACTCGCTCGTCACGCAGGCCGCCGGCATTGCCGCCGTCCGACGTGACCTCCACGCCCATCCCGAACTCTGTTTCGAAGAAGTCCGCACCGCCGACGTGGTGGCAGGCAAGCTCACCGAATGGGGCATTCCCATCCACCGCGGCCTGGGCACCACCGGGGTGGTGGGCATCGTGAAGAACGGCACCAGCAGCCGCGCCGTGGGCCTGCGCGCCGATATGGACGCGCTGCCCGTCACCGAGCTCAACACCTTCGCCCACGCCAGCAAGCACCACGGCAAGATGCACGCCTGCGGGCACGACGGCCACACCGCCATGCTGCTGGCGGCCGCGCAGCACCTGGCGAAGCACCGCAATTTCGACGGCACCGTGTACCTGATCTTCCAGCCGGCCGAAGAGGGTGGCGGCGGTGCCCGCGAAATGATCAAGGAGGGGCTCTTCGAGCAGTTCCCCATGGACGCCGTCTTCGGCATGCACAACTGGCCCGGCATGAAGGCCGGCCAGTTCGCCGTGAGCCCCGGGCCGGTGATGGCCTCGGGCAACAAGTTCTTCGTCAACGTGATCGGCAAGGGCGGCCATGCGGCGCTGCCGCAGACCGGCATCGACCCGGTGCCGATCGCCTGCGAGATCGTGCAGGCCTTCCAGACCATCCTCACGCGCAAGATGAAGCCGACCGATTCGGCCGTCATCTCCGTCACCACCATTCACGCCGGCGAAGCCAACAACGTGATTCCCGACAACTGCGAGCTGTCGGGCACGGTGCGCACCTTCTCGATCGAGGTGCTCGACATGATCGAGGCGCGCATGAAGCAGATCTGCGACCACATCTGCGCGGCGCACGACGCCACCTGCGACTTCCGCTTCGAGCGCTACTACCCGCCCACCGTCAACACCGAGGCCGAGGCCGACTTCGCGCGCCGCGTGATGGGCGGCATCGTCGGCCCCGAGAACGTGCTGAAGCAGGAGGCCGCCATGACCTCGGAAGACTTCGCCTTCATGCTGCAGGCCAAGCCCGGCGCGTACGCCTTCATCGGCAACGGCGACGGCACGCACCGCGACGTGCACCACGGCGAAGGCCCGTGCACCCTGCACAACGCCAGCTACGACTTCAACGACGATCTCATCCCGCTGGGAGCGACCTGCTGGGTGCAGATCGCCGAGCAGTTCCTCAAGCCCGGCGGCGCAAGCGCCTGATCGCCACATGATCGGAATCGCCGAAGCCTTCTCGCCGCGCTATGCCCAGGCGCGCCAGAAGTTCCTGCAGGGCTGCGTGAGCGCCGGCCTCTCGGTCGAGCCGCACGCGCATCCGCTCAAGGGGCGCGACGGCGAAGACCTGTCGATGGACGTCGCGCTCGACGGCGACGCGAACGCGCAGAACCTGCTGATCGTCACCAGCGCCTGCCACGGCGTCGAGGGCCATTGCGGCAGCGGCGTGCAGGTGTTCGCGCTGCACGACGCCGAATGGCGGGAGAAGGCGAAGGCGCAGGGCGTGGCGGTGCTGTATGTGCACGCGCTCAATCCGCACGGTTTTTCGCATGGCCGTCGCGTGACGCACGAGAACGTCGACCTGAACCGCAACTTCATCGATTTCTCGAAGCCGGTGCCGGTCAACGAGCCCTACGCCAAGCTGCACGATCTGCTGCTGCCCGCCACCTGGCCGCCCACGCCCGAGAACCAGGCGGCGGTCGCCAAGTGGATCGAGAAGCTCGGCGTCACCGCCTTCCAGGCGGCAGTGACCAGCGGGCAGTACCAGTTCGACGACGGCCTGTTCTTCGGCGGCAGGGCGCCGACCTGGAGCAACAAGACGATTCGCAGCGTGCTGAAGCGCCATGCGGGCAATGCCCGACGCATCGCCTGGATCGACCTGCACACGGGGCTCGGCCCCAACGGCCTGGGCGAACGCATCTTCGCCGGCCGCGACGACAAGGCCGCCTATGCGCGCGCCAATGCATGGTGGGGCACGCCGGCCGCGCCCGTCACCTCGATCTACGACGGTTCTTCGACATCGGCGCTGCTGCGCGGAATGATGTGGGATTCGGCGTACGAGGAATGCCCGCAGGCCGAGTACACCGGCATCGCGCTCGAGTACGGCACGCTGCCGTTGCTCGAAGTGACCGGCGCGCTGCGCGCCGACCACTGGCTGCACAAGCATCCCGAGGCGCCGGTCGACCTGGCCGACGGCATCCGCGCGCGGATGCTCGAGGCGTTCTATACCGACACCGATGCCTGGCGCGGGCAGATCGTGAGCCAGGCTCGGCAGGCGATGTTCCAGGCTGTGGATGGCCTGAGTAGTTGATTCTTCGGGGCGCTCACGCCGACGGGGTACCTTGCTCCGCGAATGTCCCCCGGCCTTCGGCCTCCTCCTTTATTTCGCTGCGCAAGGCACCCCGCCGTCGTGATCGTTCAGAGCACTGGTTGATCGGCCGTATACCAGCCGCGTGCCCTGTGCACAGGGCATCGGGTGCTCCCCGCAGCGAAATAAAGGAGGAGGCCGCAGGCCGGGGGACATTCGCGGAGGGGAGTACCCGGTGGCCTGTGCACGCCCCCCCGAAGTGCATGCACAGGAACACAAGCAACTGCCTTAAGTCCTGACCCGCCCGTCCCCCGTCAGCATCGACAGCTCGACGAACTTCGAGCCCACGTGGTTCTTGGCCGAGAACGACACCTCGAACCCGCCGAACTGCTGGCGGTCGATGCTTTCCAGCCCCGCGATCAGGCTCTCGCGCGTGGGCTTGCCTGGCGCCTTGCGCAGGCCTTCGGTCAGCACCTTCGCGGCCAGGTAGCCCTCCATGCTCGAAAAATTGGCGCTCGCGCCGTTGCCGACCTTGCGCACCGCGTCGGCGAACTCGCGCGCCAGCGCATTCGCCGGGTTGTAGGGCGAGGGCACCACCTGCGTCACGACCACGCCGGCCGCCTGCTTGCCCAGTTCGTCCGCCAGTGCCTGCGTGCCGACGAAAGACATGTTGAAGAAAGTGCCGCCGTAGCCCGCCTTGCGCGCCTCGCGGATGAAGGCTGCGCAGGCCTTGTACGCGCCGACCTGCACCACCGCATCGGGCTGGGCCGCCAGGATGGTCTTCACCGCCTGCGCCACGTCGGCCGAGTTGCGCTCCACCGTGGCCAGTGCCACCGGCTTCAGCTGCTGCGGTGCGAGTGCCAGCGTCACGCCGTCGAGCCCGGCCTTGCCGTAGGCGTCGTTCTGGTAGAAGACCGCGATCTTCTTCAGGCCCAGGTGGGTGAGCTGCTTCACCATCAGCGCCGTCTCGTCGTTGTACGAGGCGCGCAGGTGGAACACGTTCTTCTGGAAGGGCTCGCGCAGCGACATCGCGCCGGTGAATGGTGCGATGAACGGCACCTTGTCCTTCACCGCCAGCGGCAGCGCGGCCAGGCTGGTCGGCGTGCCGACGTAGCCGAAGAGGGCGAACACGTCCTCATCGATCAGCTTCTGCGTGTTGGCGGCGCAGCGCTCGGGCTCGTAGCCGTCGTCGAGGTTCTTGATCACCACGTTGCGGTGCCCCGGCTGGGCGTTGTAGGCGTCCAGGAACAGCTTGGCGCCCTGGTTGAACTGGATGCCCAGCTGCGCCGCCGGTCCGGTGAACGGAGCCGACTGGCCCAGCACCAGCGGCGTGTCGCCCTGCGCACGCGCAATGCCGAAGCCACCCAGCGTGGCAGCCGCGCCTGCGGCCAAGGAAAAATGACGTCGATTCAACATGATCAAAACCCACTCCTGCGCTCTGTCTCGCGCACAAATTAGACTTACCCGATGGCCCAAGCACCGGATCTCTTGCTCGAAGAAGCCCCTTCCCAGCCCGCAACGACCACCGTGCTGGGCGCGTGTCCCCACGACTGCCCGGACACCTGCGCGCTCGTCACCACCGTCAAGGACGGCGTGGCCGTGAAGCTGCAGGGCAACTCCGCCCATTCGCACACGGGCGGGGTGCTGTGCACCAAGGTGTCGCGCTACATCGAGCGCAACGACCATGCGGAACGGCTGGTGCAGCCCCTGAAGCGCATCGGCCCCAAGGGAAGCGGCCAGTTCGAGCCGGTGAGCTGGGATGCCGCACTGGACGACATCGCCGCGCATCTTCAAGTATTACAGGGAAAACCCGAAGCTATTGTCCCCTATAGCTATGCGGGCACCATGGGACTGGTGCAGGGCGAGTCGATGGACCGGCGCTTCTTCCACAAACTGGGCGCCACCCTGCTGGACCGCACCATCTGCTCGATGGCCGGTGGCGAGGCCATGGTCTACACCCTGGGCGCCAAGGTCGGCATGCGCATCGAGTTCTTCGCCGAGGCGAAGCTGATCCTGATCTGGGGCAGCAACTCCATTGCCAGCAACCTGCATTTCTGGCGCCACGCCCAGGCCGCCAAGCGGGCCGGCGCGCGGCTGGTGTGCATCGATCCGCGCCGCACCGAAACCGCCGACAAGTGCGACGAGCACATCGCGCTGCTGCCCGGCACCGACGCCGCGCTGGCGCTGGCCCTGATGCACGAGCTGATCGTGCACGACTGGCTCGACCACGACTACATCGCCCATCACACGCTGGGCTGGGAGCAGTTGCGCGAGCGCGCGCTGCAATGGCCGCCGTCGCGCGCGGCCCAGGTCTGCGGCATTCCCGAAGAACAGATCGTGTCGCTGGCCAGGGCCTACGGCACCACCAAGCCGGCCGCCATCCGCCTGAACTACGGCATGCAGCGCGTGCGCGGCGGCGGCAACGCGGCGCGCGCCGTCGCGTGCCTGCCGGCGCTGGTGGGTGCCTGGCGCGACCGCGCGGGCGGCCTGCTGCTGAGCAGCTCGGGCCACTACCCGGTCGACCGCGCCGCGCTGCAGCGCCCCGACCTGCTGGCCGGCCGCAAGCCGCGCACCATCAACATGAGCACCATCGGCGACGCGCTGCTGGACGCCGCCAACCCGGTGAAGGCCATCGTGGTCTACAACAGCAACCCGGTGGCGGTGGCGCCCGAGTCGGCCAAGGTGGCGGCGGGCTTCGCGCGCGAAGACCTGTTCACCGTGGTGCTGGAGCAGTTCCGCACCGACACCGCCGACTACGCCGACTACCTGCTGCCCGCCACCACGCAGCTGGAGCACTGGGACATCCACTGCAGCTACGGCCACACCGACGTGCTGCTGAACCGACCGGCCGTGGCGCCGCGCGGCGAGGCCCGCAGCAACGCCTGGGTGTTCCGCGAGCTGGCGCGCCGCATGGGTTTCGACGAGCCCTGCTTCTTCGACGACGACGAGACGCTGTGCCGCACCGCCTTCGCCGGGAACACCATCGACTTTCCCGAGCTGCTGGCGCAGGGCTTCACCAGCCTGAAGCTGCCCGAGGCGCCGTTTGCCGATGGCAAATTCCCCACGCCCTCGGGCCGCTGCGAATTCTTCAGCGTGCGACTCGAGGCCATGGGCATAGACGGCCTGCCCGATCACGTGCCCAACTGGGAGCCGGCCGGCAGCTCGACCGAATTCCCGCTGGCCATGATCTCGCCGCCGGCGCGCAACTTCCTCAATTCGACCTTCGTCAACGTGACGAGCCTGCGCGCCATCGAGGTCGAACCGCTGCTCGAGATCCACGAAGCCGACGCCGCGGCGCGCGGCATCGAGAACGGCGCGATGGTGCGTGTGTTCAACAAGCGCGGCGAACACCGCTGCCGCGCAGAAGTCTCGCGCCGCGCGAGGCAGGGCGTGGTGCATGGCATGGGCATCTGGTGGCGCAAGTTCGGCGTGGACGGCACCAACGTCAACGAACTGACGAGCCAGCGCCTGACCGACATCGGCCGGGGGCCTACCTTCTACGACTGCCTCGTGGAGGTCGAGAAGGCGTGAGGCCCCTGCGCGCGCTCGCGCTGGCCGGCTCGCTGTTCCTGGCCGGCTGTGCCGACCTCGGCTACTACTGGCAGTCCGCCAGCGGCCACATCGGCATCATGCGGGCCGCCAGACCTGTGCCCGAATGGCTGGCCGATCCGGCCGTGTCCGCGCCGTTGAAGGCCAAGCTCGAACTCGCCCAGCGCATCCGCCGCTTCGCTTCCAGCGAACTCGGCCTGCCCGACAACGCCAGCTACAAGTCGTACGCCGACCTGCACCGCCGCGCCGCCGTGTGGAACGTGGTGGCGGCGCCGCCGTACTCGCTCACGCTCAAGAGCTGGTGCTTCCCGGTCGCGGGCTGCGTGGGTTACCGCGGCTACTACAGCGAGGACGCGGCCAATGCCGAAGCCGAGGCGCAGAAGAAGCAGGACCTGGAAACGGCTGTGTACCCGGTGCCCGCGTACTCCACGCTGGGCTGGATGAACTGGGCCGGCGGCGATCCGCTGCTGTCCACCTTCATCGGCTACCCCGAAGGCGAGCTTGCGCGCATCGTGTTCCACGAGCTGGCGCATCAGGTGCTCTACGTGTCCGGCGACACGGTGTTCAACGAGTCGTACGCCACGGCGGTCGAGCGCATCGGCGGGGCGCTGTGGCTGCAGCGCGAGGCCGGCGAGCCGGCGCGCCGCGAGTACGCGCAGTTCGACGCGCAGCGCCAGGAATTCCGCGCGCTGGCGCTCGACACGCGCCGTGCGCTGAACCGCATCTACGAATCGCCCGAAGCCAAAGCCGGGGACCGGGCCAGGGTCGACGCCATGAAGCAGGCCGCCATGGCCGATTTCCACGAACGCTATGCGAAGCTGAAGGCGGGCTGGACCGGTCCGCGCCAGAACGCCTACGACGCCTGGGTGGCGCGCGCCAACAACGCGGCTTTCGGTGCGCAAGCCGCCTACGACGACCTCGTGCCCGGCTTCGAGAAACTCTTCGAGCGCGAGGGCCGCGACTGGCCGCGCTTCTACACTGCGGTCCGGCGCATCGCCGCGCAGCCGACCGACGCGGAACGCCGCGCCGCGCTTCAGTCGGCGACCGGCATCCTGCAGACCCATTCCAGCCCGGAACACAAAAACGGAGACCACGGTGCCTGACATCCATATCGAACGCAACCACACGCTGGGCATTACAGGGGCGCGCGCCGTCGCGCACAAATGGATCGCGCAGGTCGAGCAGGAGTTCGGCCTCGAATGCGTCTACACCCAGGGCGACGGCCGCGACGTGGCGACCTTCACCCGCGCGGGCATCGACGGCACGGTCGAAGTCACGGAGAGCACCTTCACGCTCGACGCGACGCTGGGCTTCCTGTTCAGCAGCTTCAGCGAAATGATCGAGCAGAAGATCACGCGCAGCCTCGACGCGATGCTCCAGTCTCCCCGGGGCCGCAGCCGCCTCGCCTGACCGTCTCCGGGACTCGGACGGCGGTGGCACGGCACACTCTGGCGCCATGACGACGACCACAACCTCTTCTCCTCCGGCCGCTGGCCCGCTGGCCGGCCTCAAGGTCATCGAGCTCGGGCAGCTGATCGCCGGACCTTTCGCGGCGCGCACGCTGGGCGACTTCGGTGCCGAGGTCATCAAGATCGAGCCGCCCGGCGCGGGCGATCCGCTGCGCACCTGGCGGCTGCTGAAGGACGGCACCTCCGTCTGGTGGCAGGTGCAGTCGCGCAACAAGCGCTCGCTGGCGCTCGACCTGCGCGAGCCCGAGGCGCAGGCCATCGTGCGCAAGCTCGCGGCCGAGGCCGACGTGCTGATCGAGAACTTCCGTCCCGGCGCGATGGAAGGCTGGGGCCTCGGGCCCGACGAGCTGCTGGCCGCCAACCCCGCGCTCGTCATGCTGCGCATCAGCGGCTACGGCCAGACCGGGCCTTACCGCGACCGCCCCGGCTTCGGCGTGGTGGCCGAGGCCATGGGCGGGCTGCGCCATCTCACGGGCGAGCCGGGCCGCGTGCCGGTGCGCGTGGGCGTGTCGATCGGCGACACGCTGGCCTCGCTGCACGGCGTGGTCGGCGTGCTGCTGGCCATGCAGCACCGGCATGCCACGGTGAGCGCCGACTATCCGAAGGGCCGCGGACAGGTGATCGACGTGGCGCTCTACGAGGCGGTCTTCAACTGCATGGAAAGCCTGCTGCCCGAGTACGGCGCGTTCGGCGCGGTGCGCGAGGCGGCCGGCAGCGCCTTGCCCGGCATTGCGCCGACCAACGCGTACCGCTGTGCCGACGGCGGCTACGCCATCGTCGCGGGCAACGGCGACAGCATCTTCCGCCGCCTGATGGGGTGCATCGGCCGGCCCGACCTGGCGGCCGATCCGGCGTTGGCCGGCAACACGGGCCGGGTGGCGCAGGTCGAGATGCTGGACGCCGCCATCGGCGACTGGGCCGCGCAGCGCACCGTGGACGAGGTGCTGGCCGCGCTCGACGCGGCGCATGTGCCGGGCGGACGCATCTACACCATCGCCGACATCGCGGCCGACCCGCACTATGCGGCGCGCGGCATGCTCCAGCAGGTGCGCATGCCCGACGGCAGCGCGCTCGCGGTGCCGGGCTTCGTGCCCAAGCTGTCGCTCACGCCGGCGAGCCACCGGCACAACGCGCCGGCGCTGGGCGCGGACACCGATGCGGTGCTGAAGGAAATCGGCCTGAGCGCCGAGCAGATCGCCGCGCTGCATGCGCGGGGGATCGTCGGCTCTGCTTCGTGAGACACCGTGGAACCGGCTTTGCCGGGCCGCAGGTGTCGCCCCCGGAAGGGGGTTGGCGCAGCGACACGAAGTGCGCGCAGCCTGGGGGAGAGCCTAGCCTGCTCGCAGCGATTCGATCAGGTCGATGTATTTCTGCTTGGCCTCATCCGCGCTCGCACCCTTCTGGGCTGTCCACGCATCCCATTTGGCGCGCGCGACGACGTCGCTGAAGCTGGGCTTCTTGGCGGTGTTGTCGCCCTCGGTGGCTTGCTTGAAAAGGCCATAGATCTTCAGCAGCGTCGGGTTGTCGGGGCGCTCGGCGAGCAGCTTGGAGTTGGCCTGGGCGGCTTCGAATTGGGCATTGAGGTCGGACATGGGGCTCGAATTGAAAAGCGGAAACCGCGCATCTTAAATTGAGTGGTACCGCTGGGTACCAAGTTCAATCTTTCAGTCCCGCCCGGGCCAGCTCCACGTCCAGCCGCTCGCGCGCATCGACCGGCTTCAGCGCCGCCGCCTTTTCATAGAGCCGCGTCGCCTCGCCCATGCGCGACTCACCGTGCAGCATCAGTTGCGCGCGGGCGTATTCCATCATTCCGGCGGCCGAATGCGGGTGCAGTTCGAGGCCCCGCTCGAACAGCGCGATCGAGGTTTCCGAGCGCACGCCATAGGTCATGCGCCCGACCAGCGCGCCGACCTTGTCGATCACCTCGGCATGGAACGAGGCCAGCGCGAGGTGGGCGTCCGCGTGCCGCGGCTGCAGTTCGATCACGCGTTCCAGCGCGCCCTTGAGCTTGCTGCCCAGGCCTTGGGCCAGTGCGCGCGCCACGCTGATGCCCTGGCTGTAGCGGCCCAGCGCATAGGCCTGCCAGTAGAGCGCCTGGCAGTTCTCGGGCTCGGCGGCGGCCTGCGCGCTGGCGCGTTCGATGACCTGGCGCAGCATCGCGAGCCGCACGGCCTCGCGCGGCTCCAGGTAGTTGGCGTAGATCGCAGTCGCCTGGTTGGCCAGCGCCATTCCCTCGCCGCCCAGTTGCAGGCCGATGGCGGCGGCGCGTTCGAATTCGCCGTTGTGGTACAGCGCCCAGCCTTCGGCGAGCGCCGAGCCTTCGGTCGGCAGCGGCAGCTCGTGGCCGGCATGCAGGCGCGGCCAGTGGGCCAGCACGCTGCGCGCGTCGAAGCGGGGCAGGTCGGCCCAGGGCAGGGGCGTCCAGGGGCCCGGGCTGGCGGCGGCAACCGGGCTGGCGGACATCAGTGAGAGCGGTTTGAAATCGGGGTGGGGCATGGTTGTCTAGGCCGCCATATCGACAGGAGATGCCGCGGCGCCGGCGCCCAGACTGCCGCTGCTGGCGGCATCTTCACCGTTGTAGGCGTTGCTCAGTGTCAGCAAATGCCGCCGCTGCTCGTGCTCAAGGTAGGGTGCGAGCAGGTGCAGGGTGTGGTGGCCGCCACGCATCAGCGCGCCCTGTGCGTGTGCGGGTTCCAGCGCCTCCCGCGGATTGCGCACGTACTCGTAGCTGAGCCAGTAGGTCAGCACGACGACCATGCTCTGCGCCAGCGTGTCGACCTCGTGCACGTCGATCTCGAGATGGCCGGCGCGGCTCAGGCCGGCGATCAGCTGGCGGATGGCGCGGGCCTTGTTCTTCAGCACCAGCTGGAACCGGGTTTCCAGCAGCCGGTTCTTGCTGAGCAGGTCGTTCAGGTCGCGGTAGAGAAAGCGGTAGCGCCAGATCAGCTCGAACAGGCTGTGCATGAAGAACCACGCGTCCTCCACGTCGTGCACGCCCTCGCTCGCATGCAGCAGCTCGTTGAGCTCGGTTTCGTAGGCTTCGTAGAGCTTGTTGATCAGCTCTTCCTTGGCCGGGTAGTGGTAGTACAGGTTGCCCGGACTGATGTTGAGTTCGCCCGCCACCAGCGTCGTCGAGACGTTCGGCTCCCCGAAGCGGTTGAACAGATCCAGTGCGGCTTCGAGGATGCGTTGCGCCGTGCGGCGTGGCGCCTTCTTTGCCATGTCGGTGCCCCCGTGTGCTCGTGTTCTTGGGGACACTCTAGCCTATGTGCATCGCTCCATGAACGGTGCGGGACATGTTTTGCGGCGCCGGGTTCTTGTGCGGTGCCGCAATACCGGCCGGCCGCTCGGGGCCGGCGCGGTGTCAGCCAGCCTTGCTGCGGCGCAAGGTGGTTTTCTTGGCGGCGGGGGCGGCCGTCTTGCGCGCCGTGGGCTTGCGGGGGGCCGCGACCGCCTGCTTCTTCAACTGGGCTTCGAGCGCCTCGACGCGCGCCTGCAGCGCGGCCATGTCGGCCGCGGTGGGTGCGCCCAGTTTTTCGAGCGCGCGCGCCACGCGGTCTTCGAAGATGTTCTCCAGCTTGCCCCACTGGCCCGCGGCCTTGGTGCCGAACTCGCTGGCGAAGCCGGCCATGCGCTGCTGGGCCTGGGCCAGGGTTTCCTCGGCGGCCTGCTGGGTTTTCTTCTGCATGCCGGCGCCGTCCTTCACCAGCGCCTCGAAGGCCTTGCTGCCTTCCTGTTGCATCTTGGCGAAGGCGCCGAGCCCTGCGAGCCAGATCTGCTGGGCGGAATCCTTGATGCGGTCGGCGGCCTTGCCGTTGCTGTCGTCGTCCTGGGTAGCCATGCGAATGTTCCTTTTGCAAACGATCGCCTGACTCTAGCCGCTCGACGTGCTCCCCATTAGAGCTTCACGTCTACATGCGAAGCCGGGAGGGTCTACGGTGTCGCGCCGGCTGCGCGGCTCGCATCGAGGTGCGTCTTGGCGCGCTCGGCCAGCGCCATTTCGCCGGGGGTGCCGGGCACGAAGCTTTCCACCGGCAGTGGCCGGCCGTGCGAGTCGACCGAGACGAACACGATCAGGCATTCGGTGGTCTTTTCCATCGCGCCGCCCTTCATGTCGCCGCTGCGCACCTCGACCGAGATGTTCATGCTGGTGTTGCCCGTGTAGGCCAGGCGGGCCTCCACCTCGACGAGGTCGCCGATCATGATCGGGCGGTGGAAGCGGATGCTGCCGATGAAGGCGGTCACGCAGTAGCGCTTGGACCAGCTGGTTGCGCAGGCGTAGCCGGCCTCGTCGATCCACTTCATGACCGTGCCGCCGTGGACCTTGCCGCCGAAGTTGACGGTGCTGGGTTCGGCGAGAAAGCGCAGGGTGATCGAAGACATGGGGCCGCCTTTTGTGGATATGGCTGTGGGAGGAGCCGCGATTATGCGAGCGGGGCCACGCCTGCGGACGCCGCCCGTCGTCCGGGCATGCACGCTCGGTCAGCCGCCGCTGAACAGCTGCGCCAGCGTGCGCCGCAGCCAGGCATTGCCCGGATCGGCGTGGAAGCGCTCGTGCCAGTGCTGCTTCACCGCGTAGTCGGGCAGCGCGAAAGGCGGCTCCAGCAGCTTCACCGGCTCCTGCGTGGCCAGCACGTTGCCGAGGATGCGCGGCACCACCACGATCAGTTCGGTGTGCGCCACGATGCGCGCCACGCTCAGGAAGCTCGACAGCCGCACCACCACATCGCGCTTCAGGCCCAGCCGCGCGAGGGTCGTGTCGACGATGGCGTGCCCGGTGCCCGAGGTGGACACCACCGCATGCGCCTCCGCCTCGAAGCGCTTGCGCGTGAGCTTCGCGCCGATGCGCGGGTGGTTCTGCGCCGCCAGGCAGACGAAGTTCTGCATGAAAAGCGTCTGCTGGTAGAAGCCCGCGTCCAGCTGCGGCATGAAGCCCACGGCGAGGTCCACCTCGCCGTCCTGCAGGCGCCGGCCGCTGAGGGTGGAGATGATCTCGGTCTCGATGTGCACGCCCGGCGCCGCGTGCCGCAGGTGGTCGAGCAGGCCGGGCAGCAGCACCACCTCGCTGATGTCGGTCATGCAGATGCGAAAGCGCCGCTGCGCCTGCGCGGGCTCGAAGCTGCTGCGGTTGCCCTGAGCCTGCGCGAGCTGGGCCAGCGCCTCGCGCAGGTTCGGGTAGATGCGCTCGGCGTGCGGCGTGGGCTGCATGCCCTGCGCGGTGCGGGTGAACAGGCGGTCGTCGAAGTGCGCGCGCAGCTTGTTCAGCGCGGTGCTGGCCGCCGCCTGCGCCATGCCCAGCCGCTCGGCGGCCTTCGAGACGTTGCCGGTCTTGTAGACCTCGTCGAACACGGCGAGCCATTCGAGATCGAGCTTGGACATGCGGGCCTCTTGCTTACGGCGAAAGGCACCATTATCGAAATTTCGAATTCCGTGTATTGGCTGGCGGTCTTGAGGAAATAGTGGTGCGGGCCAACAATGCCGCCAACGGAGACCCCCGCCCCATGAAACCCGCTCCCTCCAACGCGGCCGAGCGCCGCGACTACTACGCCCGCATCCGCCCGCTGCACCTCACGCCGCTGTGGGAATCGCTGCACGCGCTGGTGCCGCGCGAGCCGCAGACGCCCTGCGTGCCGGCGCTGTGGCGCTACGACGAGATCCGCCCGCTGCTGATGGAGTCGGCCGACCTCATCACCGCCGAGGAGGCCGTGCGCCGCGTGCTGGTGCTCGAGAACCCGGCGCTGCCCGGCAATTCGTCGATCACCCAGTCGCTCTATGCCGGGCTGCAGCTCATCATGCCGGGCGAGGTGGCGCCTTCGCACCGCCACGTGCAGTCGGCACTGCGCTTCATCGTCGACGGCAAGGGCGCCTACACCACGGTGGGTGGCGAGCGCACCACCATGCATCCGGGCGACTTCATCATCACGCCCTCGTGGGCCTGGCACGACCATGGCAACGAAGGCATCGGCGGCTCGGTCGAGCCGGTGGTGTGGCTCGACGGCCTCGACATCCCGATGCTGCGCTTCTTCGACGCCGGCTTCGCCGAGAACGACGACGCCAAGGTGCAGCACGTGGCGCGCCCCGAGGGCCACAGCCTCGCGCGCTTCGGCCACAACATGGTGCCGGTGCGGCACGACCACACCTCGGCCACCTCGCCGATCTTCAACTACCCCTATGCGCGCAGCCGCGAGGCGCTGGCCCAGCTGCAGAAGCAGGAGGCGCCCGACGCGTGGCTGGGCCACAAGCTGCGCTACATCAATCCGCTGACGGGCGGCTCGCCGATGCCGACCATCTCGACCAACCTGCAGCTGCTGCCCAAGGGCTTCGCAGGCAGGACGCACCGTGCGACTGATGGCGCGGTGTACAGCGTGGTCGAAGGCCATGGCACGGCCGAGATCGGCGGCCAGCGCTTCGCGTTCGGCCCGCGCGACACCTTCGTGGTGCCCTCGTGGGCGCCGTTGCGCCTGTCTTCGCCCGACGAAGACACGGTGCTGTTCAGCTTTTCCGACCGCCCCGTGCAGCAGGCCATGAGCATCCTGCGCGAAGCCTTCCTCGAAGACGCCTGAATCCGGGCGCCCGGCTTTTCTTCTTGTTTGTTCGACCCAGCGCCGCCCCATGCGGCAGGAGCTTTCATGTCCTTCGTCTTCACGCCTCCTTCCATCGTCGGCCTGCCCATCGTGGGCTCCGATCAGCAGTTCCCCGTGCGCCGCGTCTACTGCGTGGGCCGCAACTACGCGGCCCACGCGCGCGAGATGGGCTTCGACCCCGACCGCGAACCGCCGTTCTTCTTCTGCAAGCCGAACGACGACGCCTCCGTCGTGCCCGTGGCGGACGCCAAGGGCGCCTCGATTCCGTATCCGCCGCTCACCAGCAACTACCACTACGAAGCCGAGCTGGTGGTCGCCATCGGCAAGGGCGGCAGCAACATCCCGGTCGAGCAGGCCGCGAGCCACATCCACAGCTACGCCGTGGGCCTGGACATGACCCGCCGCGACCTGCAGATGAAGATGCGCGAGCAGGGCCGCCCGTGGGAAATCGGCAAGGCCTTCGACTTCTCCGCGCCCATCGCGCCGCTGCGCACGCTGGCCGACGTGGGCGAGATCAACGCCGGCGCCATCGTGCTCGAAGTTGACGGCCAGGTGCGCCAGAACAGCGACATCACGCACCTGATCTGGTCGGTGAACGAAGTCATCGCCAACCTGTCGACGCTCTTCACGCTGCAGCCCGGCGACCTGATCTTCACGGGCACGCCCGAAGGCGTGGGTGCGGTGAAGCCGGGCCAGACGATCAAGGTGAGCATCGAGCGCTTGCCCTCGCTGACCGTACACATCGACTGACTCTCTCCACCGCGCAGGCCCGCCATGACTCCCTCGAAGAATCCTCCCTCGGTGCTGCTGGTCGGCGGTGGCATCGGCGGCATGGCTGCCGCACTGGCACTGGCGCGCCTGGGCGTTTCCATCGACCTGCTGGAGCAGAGCGCTGCCATCGGCGAGATCGGCGCCGGCCTGCAGCTCGGCCCCAATGCCTTCGCCGCGCTCGATGCGCTGGGCGTGGGCGAGGCGGTGCGCCGCGGTTCGGTCTTCACCGATCGGCTCGTGATGATGGACGCGGTCGATTGCAGCGAAGTGGCCTCGGTGCCGGTCGGCGAAGCCTTTCGCGCACGTTTCAGGAACCCGTACGCGGTGAGCCATCGCGCCGACCTGCACGGCGCGATCCATGAAGCCGTGAAGAAGCACCCGTTGATCCGCTTCCACACATCGGCGCAGGTCGAGGCCATCGACACCGGTGCGCACGGCGTGACCGCTGTCACGCGCGACGGCCGCCGCTTCCAGGCCGATGCGATCGTCGGCTGCGATGGCGTGAAATCGGTGGTGCGCAGCAAGCTCATCGGCGACGCGCCGCGCGTGTCGGGGCACGTGGTCTATCGCGCCGTGGTGCCCGCGGCCGACATGCCCGCCGACCTGCGCTGGAACGCGCCCGTGGTCTGGGCCGGCCCCGACTGCCACCTGGTGCACTACCCGCTGCGCCATGGCGAGCAATACAACCTCGTCGTCACCTTCCACAGCCGCGAGCAGGAAGAGTGGGGCGTGACCGACGGCAGCAAGGAAGAAGTGCTTTCGTACTTCGAGGGCGTGCATGCACGCCCGCGCCAGCTGCTCGACCGCCCGACCTCCTGGCGCCGCTGGAGCACCGCCGACCGCGACCCGGTCGAGCGATGGAGCGAGGGCCCGGCCACGCTGCTGGGCGACGCGGCGCATCCGATGATGCAGTACCTCGCGCAGGGCGCCTGCATGGCGCTCGAGGATGCCGTGACGCTCGGCGCCGCCGTGAAGGCCTGTGGCTTCGACATGCCCGCCGCCTTCAAGCTCTATGAGGCGGCGCGCATTGCCCGCACGGCGCGCGTGGTGCTGTCGGTGCGCGAGATGGGGCGCCTCTATCACGCCAGGGGCGTGGAGCGCCTGGTGCGCAACAGCCTGTGGGCAGGGCGCTCGCCCGAGCGCTTCTACGATGCGGTCGAGTGGCTCTACGCCTGGCGGCCGGAGCATTGCCTGGACGACGCGCCCGAGGCGCTGCGGCCCGGGGCGGTCGCCGTGCTTTCGCCGCATTGAAGCCTGCTTCTTCCATCATCCATAACCATCGAGGCCACAGGCCCAGGAGACAAGACACCATGAACTTTTCGCGCGCACTGCTGACCGCGGGGCTTGCCCTGACAGTCGCTACAGGGGCGTTGGCGCAGGCCGGCGACTTTCCCAACAAGCCCGTGACCCTGGTCACGCCCTTCGCGGCCGGCAGCGGCCCCGACGCGGTGCTGCGCCTCGTCTCCGACAAGCTCTCGCGCCTGTGGGGCCAGCGCGTGCTGATCGACAACAAGCCCGGCGGCGGCGGCTTCATCGCCATCGACCAGGCCCGGCGCGCCGCGCCCGACGGCTACACGCTGCTGCAGCTCGACAGCGAGCACATCGCCGCGTTGCCGCACCTGTACAAGTCGCGCAACTTCGTGACGCTGCAGCACTTCGACCCGGTGGCCTCGCTGTTTCGCACGCCCTTCTTCGTGGCCGTGGCCACCGATTCGAAGTGGAAGAACATGAGCGACCTGATCGGCGCGGCCAAGGCCAACCCCGATGGCATCGTCTACGGCTCGTGGGGCGTCGGCAGTCCCGGCCACCTGGGCGCGCAGCAGCTCGAGGCGCTCACCGGCATCCACATGCGCCACGCTCCCTACCGCGAGGTGTCGCAGCTGTTTTCCAACGTGGGCGCCGGCGAGGTGCCGTGGAGCTTCGCGAGCATTCCGTCGAGCCAGGGCATCTACAAGGCCGGCAAGCTGCGTTACCTGGCCATCGCGGCGCCCAGGCGCATTCCGCAGATGCCCGACGTGCCCACCATGGCCGAGGCCGGCGGCCCGGCCTCGCTGGAGGTCAACTCGTTCGTGTCGCTGCTCGCGCCCAAGGGCGTGCCGGCGGCCGTCAAGGCGAAGATCAATGCCGACGTGGCCAAGGTCATCGCCGACCCCGAGATCCGCGCGCGCTTCGACACCTTCGCCTTCGAGCCGCTGGCCTGGTCGCCCGAGGAAATCGAGCGCAATGCCGAGGCCAAGTCGAAGGTGTATGGCGAGCTGGTGCGCAGGGGCAACATCAGCCTCGAATAGCGAGGGCGCGCCTTGCCCGGCGCGTCGCTCGGCAGTTAAGCTGGCCTGCTCTGGTTTTTGACAACTTTTTCACACTTTTTCTCCATGCAAGCCACCAAGAGAGCCCTCCTGATTGCCTGCGGCCTGGCTGCCGCCGCCGCACTGCCGCTGACCGCCAGCGCACAGAACGCCGCCTGGCCGACCAAGCCGATCCGCCTGCTCGTGGGCTTCCCGGGCGGCTCCACGCCCGACATCGCGGCGCGCACCATCGCCGAGCCGTTGGGCAAGGCGCTGGGCCAGCCGATCGTGGTCGACAACAAGGCCGGCGCCTCGGGCAACATCGCGGCCGACCAGGTGGCCAAGGCCACCGACGACCACACGCTGGGCCTCGTCATCAACGGCAATCTCACGTCGTCGAAGATGCTGTACCCCAAGCTGCCCTACGACCCGGCCAAGGACTTCACGTACCTCTCGCTGATTGCCACGGCGCCGCTGGTGCTGGTGGCGCAGAACAACCTGCCCTCGGGCACCGCCTTCTTCGACGCGGGCCGCAAAGCCGGCGACAAGTGGAACTACGGCTCGGTGGGCATCGGCTCGGTCGGCCACCTGGGCATGGAACTGCTCAAGACCCGCGTGAGCGGCTTCAAGCCCGAGCACGTGCCCTACCAGGGCAATCCGCAGGTCGTCACGGCGATGCTGGGCGACCAGGTGCAGATGGGCCTGATCCCCCCGGGCGTGGCCATGCCGCAGATCCGGGCCGGCAAGCTCAAGGCCATCGGCCTCACGGGCGGGCGCAGCGCGCTGGTGCCCGAGATCCCGCCGCTGGCCGAGGCCGGCGTGAAGGACTTCAACCTCGAGGTGTGGGTGGCGCTGCTCGGCCCGGCCAACCTGTCGAAGGCCGCGCAGGCCCGCATCAGCCGCGAACTCGAAGTGGTCATGAAGAACCCCGACGTGCGCCGCAAGCTCTTCGAGCAGGGCTGGCAGGCCGTGGGCACCTCGCCGGACGGCATGCGCACGCGCGTCAATGAAGAGGCCGCGATCATGACCAAGATCATCTCGGCCCGCGGCATCAAGTTGCAGTGATGACAACCCAGACATTGAACGAGCCGGCGCGCGCGCTGCCGGTCTTCGGCGAATACGACGTAGTGGTGGTCGGCGGCGGCCCCGCCGGCATCGCGGCCGCCGTGAGCGCCGCGCGCCACGGTGCGAGCACGCTGCTGGTGGAGCGCTACGGTTTTCTCGGCGGCATGGGCACGGCCGGCGGCGTCACCAACTTCGCGGGCCTGTACGGCAAGCGCAACGGCGAGATGACGCAGCTGGTGCGCGGCGTGGTCGACGAGCTGATCGACCGCATCGCCGGGTTCAACGGCATGAATGCGCCGCAGAACGGCATGGGCGGGCGCATTTGCGTGCGTTCGTACGACACCTCGGCCTACAAGCTGGCCGCCGACCAGCTGCTCGGCGCCGCCGGCGTGAAGCTGCTGTTCCACGCGCTGGCCGCATCCGTCGTTCGCGACGGCAGCCGCATCGCCGCGCTGGTGGTCGAGACCAAGTCGGGCCGCCAGGCGATTTGCGCCAATGCCTTCATCGACGCCAGCGGCGACGCCGACGTGGCGGCCTTTGCCGGCGTGCCCTTCGAGGTGGGTGACGGCCACGGCAGCGGGCTGTTTCCGACCACCATGTTCCGCATCGGCCAGGTCGACGCGCCGGCCGCGCTGGCGGCTGTGGGCGAGTTCTCGGCCATCAACGACTACATGGCGCGCGCCGAGCAGCAGAAGCCCGGCGTCTACAAGTTCCCGCGCGAAGGCGCGATCCTGCGGCCCAACAAGGACCCGCGCGAGTGGCGCGCCAACGTCACGCAGATCCGCAATGCCCAGGGCCGCGCGATGAACGGCGTCGACGCGCGCGAGCTCACCGAGGGCGAGCTCGAAGGCCGCCGCCAGATCGCCGAGTACTTCAAGTTCTTGAAGGCCGAGGTGCCGGGCTTCGCGCAGTCGGCCATCGTGGAGATCGCGCCGCAGGTCGGCATCCGCGAGACGCGGCGCATCCAGGGGCTGTATGCGCTCGGGCGCGAGGACATCCTGGGTTCGGCGAAGTTCGACGACAACATCGGCCTGAACGCCTGGCCGATGGAAATGCACGCCGATGGCCGCATCGAGTGGGCCTTCCCGCGCGACGAAGCCAATGCCTACAACCACCTGCCCTGGCGCATGCTGGTGCCGCAGGCGGTCGACAACCTGCTGGTGGCCGGCCGTTGCGCGTCGATGACGCACGAAGGCCAGTCGGCCGCGCGTGCGAGCGGCGGCTGCTTCGTCATGGGGCAGGCCGCGGGCACGGCGGCCGCGTCGCTGGGCAGCACCGCGTTCGCCGGCGTGGACGTGGCCGCGCTGCAGAAGAAGCTGGCCGCGGACGGCGTCGATCTCGACCGCCAGAGGCTAGAGTCCGGGGCTTGATGAACTCGAACCCTGGACGAAAAGTGCACCTCCCTTCGTTGCCGACCTGCGCACGTCGCATCTTCCTGGCGCTGTCCTGCGCCGCCCTCGGCCTGCTGCAGATCGGCTGTGCCAGCACGCCCGAAGGCGACCCGGTCCACGGCAAGGACCGGGTCGTGAGCTTCATGGCGGCCAAGGACGGCCGCAAGGTCGCCATTGCCGGCGAGAACTACCACTACGTGTTCGACGGTGATCCGTCCGTGGCGGCGCTGCTGCGCTGGGACGGCCGCACCAAGGTCACGCCCGCGCTGATCGGCGAACTCAAGGTGGCGCGCAACCAGAGCTTCGAGGGCCAGTACGTGCTGATGGCCTTCGACGCCGACCTGACGCCCGAGGACCGCACCTACCTCGTCCAGACCGGCTTCGCGAAAGCCGACGTGAAGTACGGCGACCGCACCGGGCCGGCACTGCGCTACTTCGGCACGGTGTACGGCAAGCGCTACGAGGCCGCGCCGTTGAAGTCGGCCGACAAGGTCGACTTTTCGCGGCGCCAGTACCTCAAGTACGTCGAGCAGGAAACGCTCAGCGGCACCTTCGCCAAGGCCGCGCCTTCGCCGCTGGTGTATGCCGACGACGGCTCGATGCTGCTGGGCGGTGTGCCGGTGCGCGTGGTTCAGGGCGGCACGGATTCCGGTTGCAGCGCCCGCTTCATGGGTGTCTGCTTCTACAAATAGGCCCATCGGGAGCGCCGGCTGACCGGCCCGCGACAGCTTTCGGGCGCGGCCTTTGCTATGGTCGAGGGTTGCTTTTACGCTTGCCCTGAATGCCTCCGATGACCACCGATCCCGCCACCGCCTCCCGCCTCGTCAACGAACTCGTCGCGCTCATGCAGCTCGAGCCACTGGGCGGCGACCGCTTCCTGGCGCAGAGCGAAGACATCGGCACGCCCGCCGTCTTCGGCGGCCAGGTGCTGGGCCAATCGCTGATGGCCGCCAGTCTCACCGTGGGTGCCGAGCGCCCCGTGCATTCGATGCACGCCTACTTCCTGCTGCCTGGCGAGCACGCGCCCATCGAGTACAGCGTCGACCGCGTGCGCGACGGCCGCAGCTTCACCACCCGCCACGTGGTGGCGCGCCAGCAGGAGCGCATCATCTTCGAGATGTCGGCCTCGTTCCAGACCGTGGACGACGGCGTCGAGCACCAGTTCGACATGCCCGAGGTGGCCGGCCCCGACGGCCTCGTCAGCGAGCTCGACCAGCGCATCGCCCTCGGCGATCGCCTACCCCAGCCCTGGCGCGTCAAGGCGGTGCAGCCGCACGGCATCGAGTACCGCCGCGTCGACCCCGAGGACCTGATCGCCCCGCAGGTGCGCCCGGCCTCGGCGCAAAGCGCCATCTGGATGCGCGCCATCGCGCCGCTGCCCGACGACCCGATGGTGCACCGCGCGCTCCTGGCCTATGCCTCCGACCACGGCCTGCTGCGCGCCGCGATGCTGCCGCACGGCCTGAGCTTCATGAGCGGCCAGGTGCGCCCGGCCAGCCTCGACCACGCGATGTGGTTCCACCGCGATTTCCGCATGGACGACTGGCTGTTGTACGTGCTCGACTCGCCCAGCGCGGGCGGTGCGCGCGGCCTGTGCCGCGGCAGCCTCTACGCGCGCGACGGCCGGCTCGTGGCCTCGGCCGCGCAGGAAGGCATGCTGCGCATCCGCCGCAAGTAACAACGCCACACCGGAGCATCGCCCGCCATGCAGATCTTCTTCTCGCCCGCTTCCCCCTTCGTGCGCAAATGCATGGTCGTGGCGCACGAACTCGGCATCGCCGACCGCATCGAGAAGCTGCCCAGCGCGGCCGGTCCGGTGAAGCGCGACGCCACCATCATCCCGAAGAACCCGCTCGGCCAGGTGCCCACCTTCATCACCGACGACGGCCAGGTGCTCTTCGACAGCCGCGTGATCTGCGAGTACCTCAACGCCACGCAGTCGGGCAAGCTCTTTCCAGCCGACGGCGAGGAACGCTGGGCCCGCCTCACCGAACTCGCACTCGCCGACGGGATGACCGGCGCCGCGCTGCTGGCGCGCTACGAGACCGTGCTGCGTCCCGAGGAACTGCGCTGGGCCGACTGGACCGACGGACAGCTCGCCAAGGTGCGCACCGGCCTCGAGTGGCTGGAATCCGCAGCGCCGTCCTTCGGCGACCGCGTCGACATCGGCACCATCGCTTTCGGCTGCGCGCTGGGGTACATGGACTTCCGCTTTCCTTCGGTGGACTGGAGAGCCGAGGCGCCGAACAGTGCGAAGTGGTTCAAGGGGTTCAACCAGCGGGCTTCGATGCGGGCGACGGTGCCTACTGCCTGAGTTCCGTTCGATTCCGTTCGGGGTGCGCTCACGCCGACGGGGTACCTTGCTCCGCGAATGTCCCCCGGCCTGCGGCCTCCTCCTTTATTTCGCTGCGCAAGGCACCCCATCGGCGTGATCGATGGACGTTGCGGTCGAACCGCCGGCACAAGCAGTGCGCTCATGTGCGAATGGCACCGGGTGCTCCCCGCAGCGAAATAAAGGGGGAGGCCGCAGGCCGGAGGACATTCGCGGAGGGGAGCACCCGGTGTCATTCGCACGCACCCCGAACTCGGACGCAAATCCCAGTCTGGCAGGGGAGTCGATTCCTTGGCTAAATGCGGGCTCTCGCACGAACCAAGGAATCCCGAATGTCCTCTGAAGACCAGAAAAAAGTAGCCATCGTCACTGCAGGTGGCAGCGGCATGGGTGCCGCAGCAGCGCGCAAGCTCGCCGACGACGGCTTCCGCGTGGCCATCCTCTCGTCGTCGGGCAAGGGCGAGGCACTGGCCGCCGAGCTCGGCGGCATCGGCGTGACGGGCTCCAACCAGTCGAACGACGACCTGAAGCGGCTGGTCGACAAGGTCGTGGCGCAGTGGGGCCGTGTCGACGTGCTGGTCAACAGCGCAGGCCACGGGCCGCGCGCGCCCATCCTCGAAATCACCGATGAAGACTGGCATCGCGGCATGGACGTGTACCTGCTGAGCGCGGTGCGCCCCGCACGGCTGGTCGCGCCGCTGATGGTGCAGCAGGGTGGTGGGGCCATCATCAACATTTCCACCTTCGCGGCCTTCGAGCCCGACCCCGTGTTCCCCACCTCGGGCGTGTTCCGCGCCGGCCTCGCGGCCTTCACCAAACTCTTCGCCGACACCTACGCCGCGAAGAACGTGCGCATGAACAACGTGCTGCCCGGCTTCATCGACAGCCTGCCGGAGAAGGCCGAGTTCCGCTCGCGCATTCCGATGGGCCGCTACGGCAAGAGCGCGGAGATCGCGGCGGTCATCGGCTTTCTCGCCTCGGAAGGCGCGGGCTACATCACCGGTCAGAACCTGCGCGTGGACGGCGGCATCACGCGCTCGGTGTAGCGGCCCAAAACACAAAGCGGCGCCGGGGCGCCGCTTTGTGTTCGTGGCCGATCGGGCCGATCAGCCGAAGGGGTTGGCGGTCGCGAACCAGAGGGCGATGCCCGTCGCGATGATGAATGCGCCGTCGGTCACGCCCGCGATCAGGAAGAACTTGGTCTGCAGCGTGTCGACCAACTCGGGCTGGCGCGCGGTGCTTTCCAGGAACTTCTGGCCGACCAGTCCGATGCCGAGGCACGAGCCGAGCGCGGCGATGCCGATCAGCAGGGCGACTGCGAGGGGAAGGATGTTGAAGCCGGTCATGGTGTTTTCTCCTGGTGGTTGATTGATGGATCGATGGAGGTACTTTCCCAGAGCGGGTGCGCACGGTCCATGACGTGGGAGGTCATGGGCGGCATGAAAAAAGGCCGGCCGCATGAAGCGGCCGGCCTTTCATGGAACGCTGCTGGCGCTACGGAAGCTGTGTCCAGTTCTGGTTGTTCCCACCGTTGCAGGTCCAGGTGATCAGCGCCGTGTCCTGCGCCGTCGAGCTGTTCGGCACGTCCAGGCACGAACCCGAGGCGCGGTTGCGGATGCTCCCGCCGACCATGCTCCACTGCGCCGTGTTGCCCGCCGTGCACGCCAGCTGCACCACCGGCGCGTTCGTCGTCGCCGTGCCGTTCTGCGCCAGGCACAGCCCGCTGTGCTCGGCCACGAACTGCACGTAGCCGCCGGTGAGGCTCGTCACGGTGAACTTCTCGTTGCCTGCCGTACCGCACGGCCATTGCACCGCCGTCGCGCCGCTGGTGGTCGCCGCACCCTTGATGTTCACGCACAGGGTGGGGTTGAGGTCCGAGCGGATGCGCGAGATGACGGCCGGGGCCGTGTCCTGCGAACGCACGTACTCGCGGATCGCCACCACGTCGGCGGCCGGCAGGCTGTTGGCATTGCCGTGGCCGCTGCCGAGCACGTCCTGCAGCGTGGCCGCCTGGCCATTGTGGAAGAAGGCGGCGGTGTTCCAGGTGCCCGACAGCGTCGGCGTGTCGAAGCCGACGCCCGCGAGCGGCTGGTTCATGCCCTTGCCCGACGAGGCCTGGATCGTGCCCACGTCGTGCCGGATGCCGTCGCGGAAGGTGCCGCCCGCGTGGCAGGTCACGCACTGCGCCGAGGTGAACAGTGCCTGGCCCCGCGCCGCATCGACGCTCAGGCTGCCGTCGGCGTTGCGCGCCGGGCTGCGCATGTATTTGTTCAGCGAGCTCAGGTAGGCCGCGAGGTCGTCGAGCTGCGCGTTCTTGCCGGCCTTGGGCGCGCCGAGCGGGTCGGAGGTGGCCGCGAAGTCCGCATTCGTCAGGAAGCCGGTGCCGCCGAACTCGTTGCGGATGTCGTTCTCGAAGTCCTGCACCTCGTCGAAGTTGGCCGTCCAGTGCAGCTTGCCGTGGCCCAGCCCGCGCCGCCCCTGCAGGCTGATGGTGCGGCGCAGGCCTTCGCCGCGCTGGGTGAAGTCCCACACCATGCCGTCGTCGCCGGCGTCTGCGTGGCAGCTCGCGCAGGAGATGTAGTTGTCCTTGCTCATGCGCCGGTCGGAGGCGTTGTAGAACACCTGCTTGCCGCGCAGCGCCGCGGCCGCCATCGGTTCCTGCGCCACCGTCGCCACGTTCTGCAGGAAGATCGCGGCCGCCGTCTCGGACGACAGCACCGAAGCCACGTCGTGCACGGACACCGAGCGCGCCAGGAAGTTGTTGACGAACAGGCGCTTGCGCGTCGCGTCCAGGTACAGGCCATGCGGCGCGCTGCTGGTGTTGATCTCGCCGCGCACCGCGCGGCTGTACGGATCGACGATGGCCACGCGGTTGCCTTCCATCTGTGCCACGAAGAGGTAGTCGCCCGACGGCGAGAACAGTGCGGCGCGCGCCGGTGCGCGGTCGTCGAAGTCGATCTGCTCGGCGAACACTTCCGCGGCCGTCTGCAGGTTGACCTGCGAGAGGATGGAACGCACCGTCTTGTCGTGCTCCAGCGCAAGGCCGTCCCTGAACTTGCCGCGCACGATGTTGTCCTTCTTCGAGGGCAGCACCGCCCGCGTTCCGTCCGGCGAGATCACCACCTGGCTCAGGTAGTTGGCCACGCCGCGCGCGTGGCTCTCGGTGTCCACCGTGGTGGTGTCCACCGGCAGCGCGATGGTGGTCATGGCGCTCATGCTCTGCAGGTTGACCTTGTGCAATTGGCCGCCGGTCATCTTCGACTTGAAGCGCGTGACATAAGCCACCTGCGAGTCGGCGTTGACCGCGATGCCGCGCAGGTTGCCTTCGAGCGCGACCGCGCCGGTGGTGCTGCCGTTGCTCGGATCGAAGCTCATCAACACCGACTTGCTTTCCAGCGTGAGCAGGCCTTTCGCACCGTCCGGCGTGAAGGCCACGCCATAGGGGCCGCTGCCGTAGGCCAGTGGCACGGTGGTCGAGAGGCTGCCGTCGGCCGCGCTCAGCGCGACCAGCTTGTCCTCGCCCTGCACCGTGACCCAGATGCGTCCGTCGGGGCCGACGGCCAGCGTCTTCGGCTCGTCGCCCACGCGCGTTTCCCAGCGCTTGGCCAGGGTCTGCGCATCGATGGCAGCGACCGTGCCGCTGTCGGGGTTCACCGAGTACACCGAATTCGCATCGCCCGCGATGTTGGTGGTGTGCGTCGGCGCCCGCGCCGTGACCGGAGCGATCACGGTGAGGTTGTAGGTGTAGAAGGTCTCGCGGCCGTTCACGTCCTTCACCGTCAGCGTCACCGTGAAGTGGCCGGGGCGGTTGTAGGTGTAGGTGTAGTTCGGCTGGTTCGAGTACGCCGTCTGCGTGCCGTCGCCGAAGTTCCAGCGGAACTGTGCGCCGCTGCTGCCGAGCGTGCCCGGGTTGAACACCAGCTGGCCGTTGACCAGCTTCGGACCGCCGCCGATGCCGGGGTCGCCGATGATGGCCTGGCCGCGCAGCGTGTTGACCTCGGTGTCGCTCAGCACGCGGCTGTAGACGCGCACCTCTGCCAGCGTGCCCTTGAAGAGTGCGGCATTGCCCTGGATCTGCCCCAGCACGCTGAACTTGTTCGCGAGGCCCTTGTTGCCCGTGGGGCCGGTGGAGGTGGTCTTCACGCCGTCCACGTACACGGCCTGGGCGCCGGAGGCCGCGTCGCGCGTCAGCACCACGTGGTGCCAGGTGCCGTCGTTCACTGCCGCGGTGGAGGTGGTGCCGGCGTCGTTGCCAGCCGACAGCTTGATGCGCCCGCCGTTGTCGAGCCAGCCCCAGAACACGTCGTCCGTGCCGCTCGCCTGGTCGCGCCCGAAGATGCCGGGCGCGGTCCACGAGTTCGCACCGCCCGTCTGCGTGGTCTTCATGTAGAAGCTCAGCGACGCGGTGCCGCCGAGCACGGTGGCCACGAAGTCGTTCTTCAGCGGCACACCGGCGGTGCGGTTCGCGAAGTTCAGGCCGATGCTCTCGAACGCGTCGCCCGAGACCGGCGTGCCGTTGTTGCTGCCGATCTGGTCGGACAGGTTGCCCGCCAGCGTCCAGTAGTGCATCAGGTTGATGTCGGTCGCGTTGCCGGTGTTGAAGGTCGACTTGTAGTCGACCCCAATGGCATTGCCCGCATAGTCCTTCACGCCGTTGGCCGGCAGGAACACTTCATAGCTGGTGCCGGGTTGCAGCGGCTGGTCGGGCGAGAAGTTGATGATGCCCAGCTGCACGCTGTAGGTGCCCGCCAGCGTGTTGCCGCCCACCGGCCGCACGATGAAGGTGTTGGAGTTCACGCTCTCGGGCCGGATGTTGTCCGTCATGCCCAGGCCGATGCGCGAGGTCAGCGCCTGCTGCTTCGCGCCGCTGGCCGGCGAGACCTGCTTGACTTCAGGCTTGGTGGTGTCGGGGTCCACTGCATGCACGATGAAGCCGCTGCCCGAGCCGTGGTCGTTGCCCACGAAGACCAGGTTGCCGAACATCGCGACCTGGCCGTTGTCCGAATGCGAGAAGTTCGGGTCGTCCTCGCGCAGGATGCTGCCGCGGCCCACCTCCACGTGATTGAGCGGATTGCTCACGTCCACCTTGTGGATGCGCGTTTGCGCGCCCTGGATCACGTAGTTGTCCTGCGTGGCGCAGTACAGCTGTTCGTCGATGACGAGCCGGTTGTCCTCGGCTACGAAGCGCGAGCGGTCGCTCAGGTCGTAGCTGTACATCCTGGCGCCGCTGTTGCGCGCGGAGGCGTGCAGGTTCCTGCCGTCGAAGCAGGTGGCGTAGTAGAAGGGCGTGGTGCCCACGATGGAATCGAGCACCTTGGGGTTGAGCGGATCGGAGATGTCCAGGCTCGCGAAGCCGCCGTTGCTTTCCATCGCGGTCAGCACCATGTGGTTGCCCATCGTGAAGATCGGGCCGATGCGGAAACCGCCGAGTTCGCCGGTGGGCACCGGATTGGGCTTGCCCGCACCGCGGTTCGCGATCACGGCGTTCGCGGGGTCCCTGGCATCGACGATGAAGATGCCCCGGCCGGCCGACGCCACGTACAGATAGGGCGCCTGCCACCAGAGCTGCCAGGCGACGTCCTCGTAGTCGCCCCCGTTGACGCCTGGCAGCGCCAGCTTCTTCACCTGCTTGATGTCGTTGATGTCGGTGAAGTCCCAGAACTCGATGCCGTTGATGCTGGGCAGGACGACATACGTCTTGCCGCCGATCTTCGCGGTGCCGAAGGAATGGGTCTCGCGGAACTCCTTGGTGCGGGCCTCGGGCTCGTAGATCTTCTTGACGAGCTGGATCTGGCGCGGGTTCGACACGTCGTACAGCAGGAAGCCGCCCGGCCCGAGGCCGCTGTCCGGCGCGAAGGAGGTGAGGAAGTAGCCGTTGATCATGATGCCCGCGTTCATGCCGTAGTCCTTGCGGCCCGGGTAGGTGGCGGGCACCTCGCGCGACTCGTAGGCGCTGCTGTGCGCCGGATCGAGCGGGTGCGCCGCGCTGGTGATCATGGACACCGGCTTGAACAGTTCCGCCGAGGTGTAGGTGAGGTTGCCCAGGCCCGGACCCTGCAACGGGAGCGGGTCGGCGACAGCTTCGGAAACCGCCGCCGCCATGTTGCCCAGGGTCGTCATCGGACTGACCCCGGTGATTGCCGCGTGCGTCAGCAGTGTGACGAACGGCACCATCAAAGCCATCAGGTAATACCGGATCTTCATCGTCGCCTCCAAGTTGTGGTGTTCACTCGCGAAAGCGCGCGCGCAGGGCGCACCCCGGCCGGCGACGAGTGCGCCGCCTGCCGTACAGCCTCTCCCTCTCTTTTTTTCGACGGCGCAGCGTTACTTCTTCGTGCCGCCCGATTCGTAGATGCCCCACGCCTCCTCGGCGCTTGCGCCGCGGTGGATCATGGCCATCAACGCATTCACCACCGCCGACGGGTTGGCATGCTGGTACACGTTGCGCCCGTACACCATGCCGACCGCGCCCTGGTCCAGCAGCACGCGCGAGCGCGCGAACACCTGTTGCAGGTCTTCGCGCCCGCCGCCGCGCACGAGCACGGGACAGCGCGCGGCCTGCACCACGCGGTGGAACTCGGCGGGATCGGTGGTGGGGTCGGCCTTGACGATGTCGGCGCCCATCTCGCGTGCCAGGCGCACCAGCGTGACGATTTTTTCGGCGTCGCCATCGACCATGTAGCCGCCTTGCTCGCTGTGCGGGCGCATCACCAGCGGCTCGATCATCAGCGGCATGCCGTAGTGGTCGCAGTCGGCGCGCACCCGAGCGATGTTCTGCACGCACTGGCGGAACAGGTCGGGCTCGTTCGGCAGCATGAACAGATTGACGACCACGCAGGCTGCGTCGCGCTGCACTGCCGGCAGTACCGGGTCGTGCTCGTTCTGCAGCACGGCCCACATCACGCGATGGGCGGTGGCGTTGTAGGGGTTGCCCATGTCGATGCGCTGCACCAGCGCGGGCTTGTCTCGGCCCGGGCGGTCCTGCAGCAGATCGGCCTGGCCGTGGTTGAGCTGGATGGCGTCGGGGCCGGCGGCCACGAGCTTGTCGATCACCTGCGGCATGTCTTCCAGCCCGTTGAGGAACGAGGGCTCGTTGCACACGCCGTGGTCGAGCGCGATGTCCAGGCAGCGCCCGTTGTTCAGCAGCCGGTTCAGGCGTGCGGTCTTGTCCTTCGACATACGAAAGAGGTCCTTGTATTGAAAGTGGAGAGGGTCAGGCCAGCGCGTTCAGGTGCTTGGCCGCAACGGCGTCGATGAGTTGAAGTGCGTCGTCGCGCAGGCGCACCGAGCCGGCCGCCGCGTTCTCGACCGCCTGCTTGCTCACGCGTGCGCCGCACAGCGCCACCGAGACGCTGCCGCGTGCCAGCGTCCACGCGATCATCAATTGGCCGAACGAGCATTCGAGCTGCTTGCGCAGCGGCTCCAACTCGTCGAAGAAGGCCTTGAGCTTCGCGCGGTTCTGCGCACTGAAGCGCGGGTTGCTCGCGCGCTGGTCGTCGCCGGTGAACTTGCGCCCGGGGTCGATCGGGCCGGCCAGCAGGCCCAGCGCCAGCGACGAATAGCCCAGCACCGCCACGTCGTGCGCGCTGCACAGTGGCACGAGCGCCTGCTCGATCTCGCGGTCGATCAGGCTGTAGCGCTCCTGCGCCGCATCGACCGGGCCATGGCGCAGGTATTCGGCGAGCGTTTCGGGGCTCACGTTGCTCACGCCGATGGCGCGTATCTTTCCCTGCTTCTTGAGCTCCAGCAGTGCGTCCATCGTTTCCTCGACCGGCGTGGTGCTGTCCTGCCAATGCGTGATGTAGAGATCGATGTAGTCGGTCTGCAGGCGCTTGAGGCTCTCTTCGCACTCATGGACGATCGATTCGCGCCCGAGGTAGCGATGCACCGGGTGGCCGTCTTCTTCGAAGAAGTGCGTTCCCTGTTGCGTGTGCCATACCAGCCCGCACTTGGTTGCGATGACGGCCTCGTGGCGGCGGCCCTTCAGCGCGGTGCCGACGATGCTCTCGGAGCGCCCGAGCCCGTACGCCGGCGCGGTGTCGATCAGGTTCACGCCCGCGTCGAGCGAGGCCTGGATGGCCAGCACGGCGGCTGCGTTGTCCCCGCCGCCCCACATCCAGCCGCCCATCGCCCAGGTGCCCAGGCCGATGGCCGAGCATTCGATGCCCGACGGGCCGAGGGTGGTCTTCTTCATCATCGATGCGTTGTTGCTGTTGCTCATCGCTTGGTCTTTCTCGTGTTCAGGATGTGGTCGATGGTCACGGCCGCGAGCAGGATCAGGCCCTTGATCACGTCCTGCCAGTAGGGCGACACGTCGAGCAGGATCAGCGAGCTGGTCACCACCGACAGCAGCGCAAGCCCGAGCACCGCGCCCAGCACGGTGCCCGAGCCGCCTTTGAGGCTGGCGCCGCCGATCACCGCCGCGGCGATCACGTTGAGCTCCATGCCCATGCCGAAGGTCGGCGTGGCGGCACCGAAGCGCGCGGTGTAGATCACGCCGGCCAGGCCCGCCGAGGCCGCGCACAGCACCGTGACCCAGAACTTCACGCGGCCCACGCGGATGCCGGAGTAGAGCGCGGCCTTCTCGTTGCTGCCGGTGTAGAACACGCGGCGCAGCAGGGTGGAGCGGCGCAGCAGGAAGTCGCTCACCACCACGATCGCCAGGAAGATCAGGATCACGGCCGGAATGCCGAACAGCGTGCCCTGGCCGATGAACTTGAACTCCGCCGGAAGCGAGAACAGCGACTGCGGCGTGCCCTGCGTGAGCGCGAGACACAGGCCGCGCACGATGACCATGAAGGCCAGCGAGGCGATGAAGTGGTTCAGGCCAATGCGCGTGACGCAGCCGCCGATCATCGCGCCGATCATGGCGCTCGCCGCAATGGCGATGAGCCCGGCGGTCCACGGGTCGAAGCCCATGAGGAAGAGCTTGCCCGTGACCACCATGGCGAAGCACACGACCGAGCCCACCGACAGGTCGATGCCGCCGACGATCAGCAGGATCGTCATGCCGACGACCACGATGCCTTCGATGGAGAACGACAGCAGCATGGCGCGCACGTTGTCCCAGGTCAGGAAGTAGGGCGACGCGAAGCTCATCCCCACGCACAGCACGGCGATGATGAGCAGCAAGCCCATCTCGCGCATGCTGCCGAGCTTGCTGGCGGGTTTTGCGGGGGGTCTTCCTCGCTGTCTTGGTGGAAGGCCTGCGTCGAGTTGGGCCGGGTAGTTCATGTCGGATGCTCCACTGCGCGTTGTCTTGCTTGTCGGTTGTGTTCTTTGTGCTCTTGTTCGGGGCGCGTGCACAGGCCACCGGGTACTCCCCTCCGCGAATGTCCCCCGCCTTCGGCTCCTCCTTTATTTCGCTGCGGGGAGCACCCGGTGCCCTGTGCACAACGAGCGCTGCTCTTGTGCTGGCCGATCAACAAGTGCTCTGAACGATCACGCTGGCGGGGTGCCTTGCGCAGCGAAATAAAGGAGGAGGCCGCAGGCCGGGGGACATTCGCGGAGCAAGGCACCCCGCCAGCGTGATCGCCCCCCGAACCGACCGAGCCGCCGCACGAACCCCGTAGGTCTTTCATGCCGCTTCCTGTTCGCAGAGTCCGGAGGCGAGCCGCAACAGGGCTTCCTCCGTCATCTCGTTCGATGCCAGTTCGCCCGCGAGCCGGCCATCGCGGATCACCAGCGCGCGGTCGCACAGTCCGATGATCTCGGGCAGCTCCGACGAGATCACGATCACGCCCACGCCCTGGCCGGCCAGCTCGCGCAGGATGTGGTGGATCTCCGACTTGGCGCCCACGTCCACGCCGCGCGTGGGCTCGTCCATCAGTAGCACCGACGGGTTGGTGGCCAGCAGCTTGGCGATGGCCACCTTCTGCTGGTTGCCGCCCGACAGGCTCGCCACCTCGATGGCCACGCCGTCGGACTTGAGCTTGAGCTTGGCACCGAGGTCGACCGCCAGCCTGTGCTCGGCCGCGCGCTGCAGCAGCCCGAAGCGCGAGCTGACGCGCGCGAGCGCCATCGAGGCGATGTTCTGTGCAATGGGCAGGTCGAGGTACACGCCAGCCGCCTTGCGGTCTTCGCTGAGGTAGGCGATGCCTTCGCGCAGCGCGTCCCCGTACTTGCGGATCGCCAGCGCCTTGCCACGCAGGCGCACGGTGCCGCTGCGCGCGGGGCGCAGGCCGCACACGGTCTCTGCGAGCTCGCTGCGGCCGGCGCCCATCAGGCCCGCGATGCCGAGGATCTCTCCGCGCTTCAGCGTGAAGGACACGCCGTGCACGCGCTCGCCGTCGGCGATGTCGGTCACTTCGAGCACGTGTTCGTCCGCAGGCGCTTGCTGCTTCGGCGGGTAGTAGTTGCCCAGGTCGCGCCCGACCATGCGGCGCACCAGTCCGTCGGCGTCCAGTTCGGCCAGCGGCCCGCAATGCACGTTGCGCCCGTCGCGCAGCACGGTGACGCGGTCGCAGTGCGCAAAGATCTCGGCCATGCGGTGGCTGATGTAGACGATGCCGATGCCCTGCGTCTTCAGGTCGTGCAGCACCCTGAAGAGCGCGGCCGATTCGTTGTCGGTGAGCGCGGCGGTGGGCTCGTCGAGGATCAGCACCTTGCAGTCCAGCGTGAGCGCCTTGGCGATCTCGATGAGCTGCTGCGTGGAAATGCTCAGGTCCTTCACCAGCGCAGCCGGGTCGACGTCCTGCCCCAGCCGCTGCAGCACCTTGGCGGCGCGTTCGTCGAGGCTCGCGTAGTCCATCCACGCGTGCCTGCCGGCGTTGATCTCCGGCATGAAGATGTTCTCGGCCACGGTGGCGTCGGCGCACAGGGCGATCTCCTGGTGCACCAGGCCGATGCCCAGGCGCATGGCGTGCGCAGGGCCGTCGATGACCACCTTCCGGCCATCGAGCGAGATCTCGCCCTCGTCCGGCTGGTGGATGCCGTCGATGATGTTCATCAGCGTGGACTTGCCCGCGCCGTTCTCGCCGCACAGGGCGTGGATCTCGCCGCGCTGCAGCGAGAAATCCACGCCCGAGAGCGCGCGCGAAGCGCCGAAGCGCTTGCCGATGCCGCGCAGTTCGAGCAGCTGGCTCACTCGCCGATTCCCTTGGTGCCGCGGCGGGCGAGGTACTTGTCCCAGTAGAAGTCGTCGGCATTGGCCTTGCTGACCACCGCCAGGCCGTTGTCCAGGAAGGGCACGGCCATCGGGTTGGTGCCGTTGCGCTTGGCGTCGTTCATCGGGTCGATGAGCGTGGGGTTCCTGGCCAGGAACAGCATCATCATGCCCATGTAGCCCTGCATGCCCTGGTTCGGGTTGATGGCGCCGAACACGTCGCCCGACTTGATCATGTCGAGGATCTTGGCGTTCACGTCGCAGCACATCACCTTGATGTTCTTCTTGGTCTCCACCTTGGCCTGCGCCGCGCCGAGGGCCGAGTTGGCCTCGGGCATGAACAGCGCGCCCAGGTTCGGGTTGGCCTGCGCGAGGCTCAGCACCGCCTGGTAGGCCTTGTTCGGGTCCTGGTTGCTGGCCGCGCGGCCCACCAGCTTCATGCCCGGGTGCTTGGCCTTCATGCGGTTCACGAAGGCGGCGATGCGGCGGTCGTGGTTGTCCTGGCCCGGGTTCTCCAGCACCGCGTATTCGCCCTTGCCGTTGAGCGAGGCCGCGATGGCGTCGGCGGCTTGGGTGCCTTCGCGGTCGTTGTCGGAGGTGACGAACGATGTGCGCTTGGAGTTCGGCGAGTCGGCCGCGAAGGTGACGACCGGGATGCCCATCGCCGCGGCGCGGTTGATCGGCTCGATGAACGGGTCGGGGTTCATCGGGTGCAGCAGGATGCCCGCAGGCTTGCGCGCCAGCTCCTGCTCGAAGGACGCGAGCTGCTTGTTCACGTCGTACTCCGGCGTGCCGGTGTAGCGCGTGCGCACGCCCAGCGTGCGGCCGAGCTGCTTCATCATTTCGTAGACCGGAAACCAGTACTCCACGCCCGACACCATCACGTTCATCACGTAGACGTCGCTCGGGTTGCCGCGCAGTCCGCCACCCGCAGCGGGGGCCGCTGCCTGCTGCTGCGCCAATGCGCTGGCGCCGGCCAGGCCGATGCCGGCTGCCGCGGCGGACTTCAGGAAATTACGCCTCATTTTTGTCTCCTCACGTTGGGGGGCACAGCTTGCGATGCTGCTTTTCAGGGCAGCGTCTTGACCTTCGGTGTCACGTCACTTGTTATGACAGGTAGAATGTACGCGCTGGACGTTTGACGGGATAACTAGGGGAAACGCTACTGGCAAGGCGCTTTTATTCCGCCGAAGCTGTTATGACATGAAGCCAAACATACTGATCGGCATCGACATGGGATCGAGCAGCCTGAAGGCCCTGGCCCTCGAAGCCGGAAGCGGCCGCTCCGTCGCCCTGTCACGCATGCCGCTGCCGCACGACCGGCTGCCCGCAGGGGGATGCGAAGTGAGCGCGACTGCGATCCGCGCGGCACTGACCCACGTGCTGCGCGACGTCGCCCACCAGCTCGGCGAGCGCGTGACCGAGGTTCGCGCCATCGGCTGCACGGGCCATGGCGCGGGGCTCTATGCGCTCGATGCGCGCAACGAACTCGTGGGCGGAAGGGCGGTTGCCTCGACCGACCAGCGCGCCGACGCACGGGCGCGCTCACTGTCGCTCGGCCATGGCGAGGCGCTGTTCGCGGACATCGGCTGCAGGCCGTGGCCGGGGCAGCCCACCGTGATCGCTGCCGAGCTGCTCGGCACCGATGCCGTGCAGCGCGGCGCGGTGCACCGGCTGCTGTTCGCGAAGGACTACCTCGGCTTCCTGCTGACCGGCGAGATCGCCACCGACGCGAGCGATGCGAGCACCGCGGGGCTGGTGTCGATCGCCACGGACACGTGGTCGCAGGCGGCCTTCGATGCCTCGGGCATCGCGGAGCTCGGGCCGCACGTCTTCGGGCCGCTGGTGCCGAGCGGCGAAGTGATCGGCAGGCTGCGACCTTCCGAGGCCGCGCTGTGCGGCCTGCCTGCCGGCATTCCGGTGGCGATGGGCGCGATCGACCTGCTCGCCTCGATGACTGCGATCTGCGCGGAAGGGCGCGGGCGCGCGGTGTCGGTCTTCGGCACGTGGTGCGTGAACGCGGTGATCGGCCCGGTGATCGAGCCCAGGCCCGCCGTGGCGGCCGTCGTGAACTTCGGCCGCGATGACAAGCGGCTCTACATGGAGAACAGCCCCTCGTCGATGGCCAACATCGCGTGGCTGGCCGGCGTGCTGGGGCTGCCCGATTCGCGCGCCGTCGTCGACCTGGCGATGTCGGTGCCACTGGGTGCGGGCGGCCTGCGCTTCCTGCCGTTCGTCAATGGCGGTGGCGGCGTGACGGCGGGCTTCGTCGGCCTCAAGAGCCATCACACGCGGGGCGACATGGCACGCGCGGTGGTCGATGCGGTCGCGGCTTTGCATGCGCGACACACAGCACGCCTCGCAGCCTGCGGCCTGCCTGTGTCCGCATCGACCGTGCTCGGCGGGGGTGCGAGCGATACGCACCTCGTACGCCTGTTTGCCTCCTTCCTCGGCCATCCGGTGGAACGCTGCGCCGACGACGAAACCGGCGCGCGCGGCGCCGCGATCTACGCCGCCATGTCGCAGGGCATCGGCCACGCCGGGCAGGGCAGCGCCTTGCTCGCGCCCTGCGACACGGTCGAGCCCGATGCCGCGCAGGCCCGCGCCCATGCCGACTTCAACGCCGGCTTCAACGAACTGATCGACACCATGTCTCCTGTGTTTTCCCATCTGTCGGGAGGCTCGAGATGAGCGCCTGGCAGCTGCCCTTCGTGCGCCCGGCCTCGCTGGCCGACCGCCATTTCTCTACCGTGATCGTCGGTGCCGGCATCAACGGCGTGGGCGTGTTCCGCGATCTCTGCCTGCAGCGAGTCGACTGCCTCATCGTCGACAAGGGCGACTTCAGCGCGGGCGCCAGCAGCGCGCCGTCGCGCATGATCCACGGCGGCCTGCGCTACCTGGAGAACGGCAGCTTCTCTCTGGTGGCCGAGGCCACGCGCGAGCGCAACCTGCTGCTGCGCAACGCGCCGCACCTGGTGCAGCCGCTGAAGACGGTGGTGCCGCTGTCGAGCTTCTTCGGCGGCCTGATGAGCAGCGCGCTCAAGTTCTTCGGCCGCACGCCGCCGCAGCGCACGCGCGGGCTGCTAGCCGTGGCCGCGGGCCTGCGCCTGTACGACCTGCTGGGCCGCCGCCAGCGCGTGATGCCCAACCACCGCATCAGCCGCGTGCCGCAGAACGACCGCCGCCTGTTCCGCGCCGCGGTGCGCTGGACCGCCACCTTCTTCGACGCGTGGATCAGCCACCCCGAATGGCTGATCCTCGAACTGATCGGCGACGCCTGCCGCGACCAGCCGCGCTCGGCCGCGGCCAACTACTGCCGCGTGACGGGCTGCGCGGGCAACATCCTCACGCTGCGCGACGAGATCACCGGCGCGCTGGTGCGCGTGACCGCCGACACCGTGGTGAACGCCAGCGGCGCGTGGCTCGACCGCAGCACGGCCGTGCTCGGCGGCGCGGGCTCGCGCGTGATGGGCACCAAGGGTTCGCACCTCGTGCTCGACCATCCCGCGCTGCGCGATGCGCTCGAGGGCCGCATGGCCTACTTCGAGGCGGTCGACGGGCGCGTGTGCATCGTCTATCCCTTTCTCGACCGCGTGCTGGTGGGCTCCACCGACATCCCGGTGGACGACCCCGACCAGATCGGTACCGAGCCGGCCGAGGTCGACTACCTGCTCGACGTGCTGGCCGAGGTGTTCCCCAACCTGCGCTTCGGCCGCGGCGACGTGGTCTACACCTACGTCGGCGTGCGGCCGCTCGCGCGCTCCGACGCCGACAAGCCGGGCCAGATCTCGCGCGACCACTCGGTGGTGCTCGACCCACCCAACGCCACGCGCGACATTCCCATCGTCGGCCTCGTGGGCGGCAAATGGACGACCTTCCGCGCGCTCGCGCAAGAAGCGGCCGACGAGGTGCTGAAGCAGCTGGGTCGCCCGCGCACCGCATCCACCGAGCTTCTGCCCATCGGCGGCGGCGCCGAGCTGCCGGCCGATGCGCAGGCGACGGAGCGCTTTCTCGATCGCATGGTCACGGCCTCCGGCCTGGGCCGTCCACGTGCGCATGCATTGCTGCGCCGCTATGGCTCGAAGGCGCTGTCGCTGGCGCAGCGCCTCGCCGCCTCGGGCGACGTGCCGCTGCGGCACGCACCCGACTACTCGGCCGCCGAACTCTCGTACCTGTGCCTCGAAACCGGCGTGGTCCATCTCGACGACCTCGTGATCCGCCGCACGCTGCTGGCCATCCGCGGGCTGGTCACCGATGCCGCGCTGGCCGAGATGGCGGGCATCGCGGCCGAGGCGCTGGGCTGGGACGCGGCTCACGCACACAGGGAACTGCAAGCCTGCGCCACGGCCTTGCGCGAGCGGCATGGCGTGCGCCTCTCTCCGGTGGCGCCTGAAGCTGCATCCCCTTTCGATGCATCATTGACGACCCTGTCTTGAAATGAAAACTTGCCTTGCTGTTTGCTGCGTTGCGTTTGAGGGGCGTCATTCGGAGCGCGATCACGCCGACGGGGTGCCTTGCTCCGCGAATGTCCCCCGGCCTGCGGCCTCCTCCTTTATTTCGCTGCGCAAGGCACCCCATCGGCGTGATCGTTCAGAGCACTGGTTGATCAGCCGCGAACCAGCAGCGTGTCCCGTGCACAGGGCACCGGGTGCTCCCCGCAGCGAAATAAAGGAGGAGCCGAAGGCGGGGGACATTCGCGGAGGGGAGTACCCGGTGCCCTGTGCACGCACCCCGAACAGCACCGCCAGAAAAAAAGCGCGCCATGGTGCGCCCCAAAAAAACCCACGACAGCGTGGTGAAGCATTGACATGAACTCTCCGACCGAAATCTCGACCGTCCTCGACCGCGACTCCGAGTCGCCCCTGTGGGCCCAGTTCCGCGACGCGCTTCGCATGCAGATCCTGCAGGGCGTGCTGCCCATCGGCGCCAAGCTGCCGTCCGAGGCCGAGCTCGGCGAGCAGTTCGGCATCTCGCGCATCGTGGTGCGCGAGGCGCTGGCCGACCTCGTGCGCAACAACCTCATCTACAAGATCAAGGGCCGCGGCGCCTTCGTGTCGGCCCGCGAGCGCGACGAGGATTTCGTCTCCACCGTGCTCGGCTTTTCCGACGAGATGGAGCGCAAGGGCCGCTCGGTGCGCACGCAGATCCTCACGCAGGAACTGCGCGCGCCCACCGAGCAGGAAGCCGCTTCGCTGGGGCTCACCGACGACACCCAGGTGGTCGCGCTCAAGCGCCTGCGCAGCGTCGACGGCGAGCTGCGCCTGCTGGTGGAAACCGTGGTGCCCGCCGACCTCGCGCCGGGTTTGCACCGCACGCGCCTGGACGATCGATCGCTGTACGACGTGCTGCGCCGCCAGTACGGGCTGCGCCTCGTGCGCGCCGAACGCTGGATCGACGCGGTGCTGCCCGACGCCGAGACCTGCCAACTGCTCAACCTGCCGCAGCCCGAGCCGCTGCTGCGCATCGAGTCGATCGCCTACGGCGCGAACGGCAGGCCGCTGGAGCACTATCGTGCGCTGCACCGCTGCAAGAGCAGTCGGCTGCATGTACAGACGACGACCTGAAAAAGAAGAAGGCGCGCTCAGGCCTTCGCTGCGTTGCGCGAGGGCCAGAGCACAGAGGCGATGGCGACCATCATCAGCGCCACCGCCACCCAGTCCTGCCAGTGCACGACTTCGCCCAGCCACACCGCGCCGCTGAAAACGCCGAGCACCGGGATGAACATCACGCTCAGTGTCGATGCAATGGGCGGCAGGCCGCGCGCGAGGTAGAACCAGGCGGCGTGCGCGAAGCCGAAGATCAGCACGGCGTTGTAGCCGATCGAAGCCCAGGTCACGCGGCCCGGCCAGTACATCTGGCCGCGCTCGAACAGCAGCGAGAGCACCGTCATCACCACCGCGGCCAGCGCCGTCATCCAGAACGACAGCGTGAGCGTCGGCAGCCCGATGCGCGTGTGCCGCAGCAACTGCGTGCCCAGCGCCCATGTGGCGGCCGCCACCAGTGCCAGCGCCACATAGCCGGGCCGCCCCGCGAAGTCGGTGAGCTCATGCCACAGCAGCAGCCCCACGCCGACCGCGCAGGCGCCCACGCCCAGCCATGCGCGTCGCGTGAGCACCGCGGAAAACAGCAGCGCGCCGATGACGGCGGAGAACACCGGCATCGTGTAGCCCAGGATCGCCGCGCGACCGCCCGAGAGCGCCTTCACCGCGAGGATGATGCAGGCGTGCCAGACGAACATGTTGGTCGCGCCCAGCCACAGCAGCTCGGGCCACGCGCTGCGCGGCACGCGGAACGGCACCTTCATCCATACCAGCGCGAGGGCCAGCACCGGCACGCCGAGCCAGATCGAGATCGCGCGAAAGGCGAGAGGTGGATAGTCGGCGACGCCCAGTTTCATCACGGGCCAGTTGAACCCCCATGCAAGGGTCAGGAGAACGAGCAGTACGAGCTGGCGCGGGGTGAAGGAAGGCATGGGCCGCGCCGGCTACAGCAGCCGCTTCAGATACCGCCCCGTGTGGCTCGCGTCGTTCGCCGCGATGTCTTCAGGCGTGCCTTCGCCCACCACCGTGCCGCCGCCCGCGCCGCCTTCGGGGCCCATGTCGATGAGCCAGTCGGCGGTCTTGATGACGTCCAGGTTGTGTTCGATCACGACGATGGTGTTACCCGCGTCGCGCAGCTGGTGCAGCACCTTCAGCAGCAGCTCGATGTCGGCGAAGTGCAGGCCGGTGGTCGGCTCGTCGAGGATGTAGAGCGTGCGGCCGGTGTCGCGCTTGCTGAGCTCCAGCGCGAGCTTCACGCGCTGCGCCTCGCCGCCCGACAGCGTGGTGGCCGACTGGCCCAGCTTGATGTAGCTCAGGCCCACGTCGAGCAGCGTGCGCAGCTTGCGCTCGATGGTCGGCACGGCCTTCAGGAACTCGTGCGCGGTCTCGACCGTCATCTCGAGGATCTGCGCGATGTTCCTGCCCTTGTAGAGCACCTCCAGCGTCTCGCGGTTGTAGCGCTGGCCGTGGCACACCTCGCAGGGCACGTACACGTCGGGCAGGAAGTGCATCTCGACCTTCACCACGCCGTCGCCCTGGCAGGCCTCGCAGCGACCGCCGGCCACGTTGAAGCTGAAGCGGCCGGGGCCGTAGCCGCGCTCGCGCGCGGTGTTGGTCTCGGCCATCAGCTCGCGGATGGGCGTGAACAGGCCCGTGTAGGTGGCCGGGTTGCTGCGCGGCGTGCGGCCGATGGGGCTCTGATCGACGTTGATGACCTTGTCGAAATACTCGATGCCTTCAACCGATTCATGCGCGGCCGGCTCTTCGTGCGCGCGGTACAGCGTGCGCGCCACGGCGGTGTAGAGCGTGTCGTTCACCAGCGTCGACTTGCCGGAGCCCGAGACGCCGGTCACGCAGGTCAGCAGGCCGACCGGGAAGGCCACGCTCACGTTCTTCAGGTTGTTGCCGGTGGCGCCGACCACGCGAATTTCCTGCAGGTCGGTCTGCGTGGCGAGGTGGGCCGCCTCGCGCGCGGCGCGGCGTTCGGCCGCGGGGCTCTGCGGAAAGCGCGAGGGCTTCTTGCCCTCGTTGAAGGTCGGCTTCTTCACGACCGGCAGCCACGCGGTGCGGTGCTTCGGCACTTCGATCTTCCTGGTGCCCGAGAGGTACTGGCCCGTGAGCGAATCGGGATTGGACGACACCTCGGCATACGTGCCCTGCGCCATCACGCGTCCGCCGTGCACGCCGGCGCCGGGGCCCATGTCGATCACGTGGTCGGCGGCGTGGATCATGTCCTCGTCGTGCTCGACCACGATCACGCTGTTGCCGATGTCGCGCAGATGCTTCAGCGTGCCGATCAGGCGGTCGTTGTCGCGCTGGTGCAGGCCGATGCTGGGCTCGTCGAGCACGTACATCACGCCGGTGAGGCCCGAACCGATCTGCGAGGCCAGGCGAATGCGCTGCGCCTCGCCGCCCGAGAGCGTCTCGGCGCTGCGGTCCAGGCTCAGGTAGTTGAGGCCCACGTCGTTCAGGAACTTCAGCCGCAGGCCGATCTCGCGCACCACCTTGTCGGCGATGTCGGCCTTGGCGCCGCGCAGCTTGAGCGTCTGGAACCACGCGAGCGAGTCGCGCAGCGTGAGATGGCTCAGTTCGAAGATCGCCATGCGCGGCGGCTCGCTGCCATCGGCCGGGCGGTTCGATTCGTCCACCAGGAACACGTTGCGCGCTTCGGGCCGCAGCCGCGAGCCGCCGCAGTCGGGGCAGGGCTGCAGGTTGCGAAAGCGCGCGAGGTCTTCGCGCACCATCACCGAATCGGTCTCGCGGTAGCGCCGCGCCATGTTCGGGATGATCCCCTCGAAGGGGTGCTTCTTCGTGAGCTTCTTGCCCGCGAAGTTGCCCGACTCCATGGTGTAGTTGAACTTGATCTCCTCGGCCGCCGAGCCGTGCAGCAGCACCTGCTGAACCGAGGCGGGAAGCGACTCGAAGGGCGCGTCGACGTCGAACTTGTAGTGCTTCGCGACGCTCTCGATCATGCTGAAGTAATAGCCGTTGCGGCGGTCCCAGCCCTTGATGGCGCCGCTGGCGAGCGAGAGCGAGGGGAAGGCCACCACGCGCGCCGGGTCGAACACCTCGCGATGGCCGAGGCCGTCGCAGCTCGGGCAGGCGCCCACGGGCGAGTTGAACGAGAACAGGCGCGGCTCCAGCTCCGACAGCGAGTAGTGGCAGATCGGGCAGGCGAACTTGGCGTTGAACAGGTGTTCCTTGTCGGGCGCACCTTCGACGCCCAGCTCCAGCGCGATGGCGCGGCCCTCGGCCAGCCGCAGCGCGGCCTCGAAGCTCTCGGCCAGGCGCTGCTGCATGTCGGGGCGCGCGCGCAGGCGGTCGATCACGACGTCGATGTCGTGCTTCTCGGTCTTCTTGAGCTTGGGCAGGTCGTTGTATTCGTAGGTCTGGCCGTCGACGCGAAAGCGCACGTAGCCGGCCGCCTGCATCTCGGCGAAGAGCTCGAGGAACTCGCCCTTCTTCTCGCGCGCCACCGGCGCCAGGATCATGAGGCGCGGTTCGTCGGGAATCGCGAGCGTCGCGTCCACCATCTGCGACACCGTCTGCGCCTGCAGCGGCAGGTGGTGGTCGGGGCAGTAGGGCGTGCCGGCGCGGGCGTACAGCAGGCGCAGGTAGTCGTGGATCTCGGTCACCGTGCCCACGGTGGAGCGCGGGTTGTGGCTGGTGGCCTTCTGCTCGATGCTGATCGCGGGCGAGAGCCCTTCGATCACGTCGACGTCGGGCTTGTCCATGAGCTGCAGGAACTGCCGCGCATAGGCCGACAGGCTCTCGACGTAGCGCCGCTGCCCTTCGGCATACAGCGTGTCGAAGGCCAGGCTCGACTTGCCCGAGCCCGACAGGCCGGTGATGACCACCAGCTTGTTGCGCGGGATGTCGAGATCGACGTTCTTCAGGTTGTGGGTGCGCGCACCGCGGATGCTGATGCGCTGCTGCGCCAGCACGGCGCCGAGGTAGGTGTTTCGCTCGAGTTCCGCGTCGCGTGCGCTTTCCTCGTCGGCGGCGGCGTATTCAGTGGCTTTTGAATTCAAAGGGGGCGATCGTCCGAGGGCAACCGGACATGATAGACCGCCGCGCATTTCATGGCGAGGTGCCGGGTTGCGGTGGAGACGGATGCACCGGCTCCGAGCTGCCGATGGCCCGTCCCACCATGTGCTCGGCCAGCGTGTCGTACAACGGGCGGCTGATCATCCGCGAGACCAGGCTGGCCAGCATGGCCGCGGCCATCAGGCTCAGCACCATCGAGTGGCCGTCGACCATCTCCATCACGATGATGAAGGCGGTGAGCGGCGCCTGCGTCACCGCGGCCAGGAAGCCCGCCATGCCCATGGCAATGAGCGCGGGGCCGAGGTCGCTGCCGGCCAGCCGCGCCACCGCGTTGCCGATGCCCGCGCCGATGGACAGCGACGGCGCGAAGATGCCGCCCGGCACGCCGCACCAGGCCGTCAGCCAGGTGGCGATGAACTTGAGCACGGTGTAGATCGGCGTCAATTCGTCATGCCCCTGCAGCATCTGCTTGACCGCCTCGGAGCCCGCGCCGAAGGTGACGCCGCCCGTCACCAGCCCGATGACGGCCACCGCCAGTGCGCCGCAGGCCGCGAAACGCACCGGAAAGCGCGCCCGCCATCGGTTGAGGCGCCCCGGCGCGCCGGTGAGCGAGGCGGTCAGCAGCCGCGCGAACAGCCCGCCGGCCGCGCCGCTCAGCAGGGTGACCAGCAGCCCCGGCCCGAGTGCGTCCCAGCCCAGCCGGGGCACGCGGATCACGCCGAAGTAACTGGTATTGCCGAAGGCCGACACCGCCACCAGGCCCGCCAGCACGATGGCCGTGATGATCAGGCCGCTGGAGCGCGCCTCGAGCCGGCCCGACAGCTCCTCGATGGCGAACACCACGCCCGCCAGCGGCGCATTGAAGGCCGCCGCGATGCCGGCCGCGCCGCCCGCCACCAGCAGCGCGCGTCCGTCGATGGTCGTGTTGGGCGACAGCCAGCGGCGCGCATGCTGCATCACCCCGGCCGCCACCTGCACCGAAGGCCCCTCGCGCCCAATCGACAGCCCGGCCGCGAAGCCTGCTGCGCCCAGCCCGATCTTGGCGAGCGTGAGCCGCAGCGAGGCGAAGGCGAAGCGCCGCTCTTCGGGCAGGGCCGGATGCAGCGCCGCCTTGATCTGAGGAATGCCCGAGCCGCCCGCGCCGGGAAAGAAGCGCAACGTGAACCAGACGATGCCGGCCGTGAGCAGCGGCGTCGTCAGCAGCACCGCCCAGGGCCAGCTGCTGTAGAAGCGGTGGAACTGGCCGAAGACCCAGTCGCTCGCCATGGTGAAGCCCACCACGAAGAGACCGGCCGCAATGGCGTAGCCGAGCACGATCGCCCGGTCGAGCCAGATGCGGCCGCCGCGCAATTCAGCGCGCAGATGCTCGAAAAAGTCGGGTTCTCTGTTCATCGGGAAGGCCCATTCTGGCATCCGCCGGGCTTGCCGCCGACTGCCTTGGGGCACAATCGAGGGTTCCTCTCAACCTCCTCCTCCATCTACTTATCAGGGGCAGTGCATATGGCATCGGTCAATAAAGTCATCGTCGTCGGCAACCTGGGGCGCGACCCCGAAATGCGGACCTTCCCGAGCGGCGATCAGGTCGCGAACGTCACCGTGGCCACCACCGATCGCTGGAAAGACAAGCAAAGCGGCGAAATGCGCGAAGCCACCGAATGGCACCGCATCGTCTTCAACGGCCGCCTGGCCGAAATCGCCGGCCAGTACCTGCGCAAGGGCTCGCAGGTGTACGTCGAAGGCAGCCTGCGCACGCGCAAGTGGACCGACAAGGACGGTATCGAAAAGTACACCACCGAAATCCGCGCCGACCAGATGCAGATGCTCGGCAGCCGCCAGGGCCAGGGCGGCCCGTCGGGTGGCCCCGGCGATGACGACGGCGGCTACTCGCAAGGCGGTGGCGGCGGTGGTTATTCGCAGGGTGGTGGCGGTGGCGGCGGGTACGCCCCGCGTGCGCCCGCGGCGGCACCGCGCGCTCCGGCGCCGGCTCCGCGCCAGGCTCCGGCCAAGTCGTCCTCGGGCTTCGACGACATGGATGACGACATTCCGTTCTGAACGGGACTTTTTCCTTTGTGAACAAGAGCCAGGCGTTGCGAAACGCCTGGCTCTTTGCAATTGGGGGGATGACAGGGTCGAGCTAATACTTTGATTTTCAAAATTTGGCAAAAATCATTTGTAACGCCCTTACATCCCCTGTATGTTGTTCCAAAATGCAACCGTTGCCCTCTCTGCCGTGCCACACTGTTACCCACGGAGCTACCCGGCTCGTACAAGCGACAGGATCAACCCATGTCTTTGTCCGTCTGGGCCAGGATTCGCCTGCCGCTGGTAATTTTGATCCTCGGCGCGGCGCTATCGATCGCCCTCAGCATTTCGGCGCGCCAGGAGATCGGGCGCAGCGCCCAGGCGCGCTTCGACGCAACCGCGTTCGATCTGGCACGCAAGGTCGAGGCTCGCTTCGACGATTACATTGCCGTCCTCATCGGCCTGCGTGCGCGATTCAACACCTCCGAGGCCGTGACGCGAAGCGATTTCAGGGACTACGTCGCGGGGCTGAACTTGGCGACCGCGTACCCCGGTTTCCAGGCCGTCACCTATGCGCCCCGCGTTGCGGCGGGCGACAAGCAGTTCTTCGAGGCACGGGTCCGCGGCGATGCCAGTCTCGACGCCAGCGTTGCCTCCCGCTTCGCCATCAAGCCGCCCGGCGAGCGCGACACCTACTACCCGCTGGTCTACATCGAGCCGCAGGCCGGCAACGAGAAGCTGCTCGGCAACGACCTGGGCGCGATGCCCGACAGGGGAGACGCGCTCGAGCAGGGGCGTGACACCGGCGGGCTCGTCTCGTCCGGGCGCAAGGTGCGCATCCCGGGCCGCGAGTCCGACATCGGATTGGCGATGCGGCTGCCGGTCTATCGCGTGGGGCAGCCGCTCGATACGCTCGAGCAGCGGCGCAGCGCCTACATGGGTTCGGTCGGCGCGGGCTTCAGCATTGCAGGCATGCTGCGCGACATGGTGGGCGACGATGCCTCAAGGACGCTGCGGCTGCGCCTGATCGATGCCGGGCCGGGCCAGGGTGCGGTCGGCACGCGCGTCGAGACCCGGTTCGTGAAGCCGACCCCCTTCGGCGAGCGGCAACTGCTGTTCGATAGCGCGGCCTTGTCGAAGTCGGCCGTCGCACCGGCACGCAGCCTCGAGCGTGTGCTCGGCTTCGAGCTGGGCGGCCACTCCTGGCTGGTCGAGGTCGGCCAGGACGAGAGCCAGGTCTTCGGTCCGCTCGACAAGGCCATTCCCTGGTACATCATCCTCGGCGGCCTGGCCACCAGCATGCTGATTGCCGGCATCGTCTTTTCGCTGACCACTTCACGCAGCCGAGCCCAGGTCCTGGCGACCGAGATGACCAGCCACCTGCGCACCAGCGAACGACAGTTGGAGGACGCGCAGCACCTGGCGAGCCTGGGCAGCTGGATCCTCGATCCCGAAACCGGAGCCCTGCAATGCTCCGAGGAAGCCCGGCGCATCCTGGGTTTCGAGGCCGACCTCTTGCGGCCAGACCTGCCGGCGCTGCTCTCGCGAATTCCGGACTCGGAACGCTCCGAGGTCGAACGACAGATCGCGCAGGCCTCCCGGTCCCTGGAACGCAGCGAATTCGAGCACCGCCTGTGCCTGCCCGATGGCACAGAACGTTGGCTCCATGTCATCGCGCAGTCGGCCGAGGAAGACGGAAAGACGCTGGTGCGCGGCACCGTGCGCGATGCCACGCGGCGCCGCAAGGATGCGTTGCGCCAGAAGCTCGAGTACGAGATCGCCCGGCTGCTTGCCGGCGATGGCCCGGCCGAGACGGTGATCACGCAGGCGCTGGAGGCGGTATGCACCGAGTTGCGCTGGGACTGCGGCATGTTGTGGCGCGTCGGCGACGACGGCCTGGTTCGCTGCGCCGCCGCCTGGCATGCCGACAGCAGCCCGGCGGTGCGGCAATTCGTCAGCGACAGCCGCTCGCTCGAATACCGGCCTGGCGAAGGCTCGCTGGGCCGCGCCTGGGGGACGGGTGGCGTCGTGCAAATCGACACGCGGGCAGCCCCAAGCGACTTTGCGCGCGATGCGATGGCGGGGCAGGCCGGACTGGCTGGCGGCCTCGTCGTGCCGATGGTCACCACCGGTGTGACCACTGCGCTGGAGCTTTTTGCCCGCAATCCGTACGTGGACGACGCCGAGACGCTGGAGTCGCTGCGTGTGATCGCCTTGCAGATTGCCCAGTACGAGCAACGCAAGCTGGCCGAGCGAAATCTTCGTTTCATGGCCAGCCACGACGAACTGACCGGGTTGTTCAACCGCGCCGCGCTGCAACACGAGCTCGATCGCGCCATCAAGCGCAGCAACCGCCATCAGAAGCAGTTCGCGGTGATGTTCGTCGACCTGGATCGCTTCAAGCACATCAACGACACGCTCGGCCACGGCGTGGGCGACGAGATGATCAAGATCTGCGGCGAGCGCCTCACGGCGTTGCTGCGCGAGGACGACGTCGTGGCGCGTTTCGGTGGCGACGAGTTCGTTCTGCTACTGGAGAACCTGTCCAGCGCGAACGATGCCGCGGTGCTCGCCGAAAAGGTGCTGGCCTGCTGCGCCGAGCCTTTCGTCATCGAGGGGCGCGAACTGCACGTCAGCGCCAGCGTCGGCGTGAGCGTCTATCCGGACAACGGCGGCGACGCCGAAGCGTTGCTGAAGAACGCCGACACCGCGATGTACCGGGCCAAGGAAAGAGGCCGCAACACCTTCCGGTTCTACGCGGCGAAGATGAATGCACAGAGTACCGAACGGCTGATCCTGGAGAGCGCACTGCGCCATGCCGTGGAACGCGGCGAACTGGAGATGCACTATCAGCCGAAGATGAATCTGAAGACCCAGCGCATCGTCGGTGTCGAAGCACTGATGCGCTGGCACCATCCGGTTCTGGGCATGATCCCGCCCGTGCAATTCATTCCGATCGCCGAAGAGATCGGCTTGATCGTGTCCATGGGCCGGTGGGCGCTGGAAAGGGCCTGTGCCGATGCGCGCTCGTGGCGGAACTACGGTCTGCCGGACGTGTTGATGAGCGTCAACCTGTCGCCGCGCCAGTTCGAAAGCCAGACGCTCGTTGCCGACATAGGGGCCATCCTGGAAGCCTCGGGCCTGGAGCCGGCGCTGCTCGAGCTGGAAGTTACCGAAGGTGCGGTGATGGAGAACCCCGAATACGCGGCCAATTTGCTCCGGACGATTCGGGACATGGGCGTCGGCCTCGCCATCGACGATTTCGGAACGGGCTATTCCTCGCTCTCCTACTTGAAGCATTTCCCGCTGTCGACCGTCAAGATCGATCGTTCCTTCATCAACGATCTCTCGCAGGACGCCGACGCCCGGGCGCTCATCGACGGCATCATCACCCTGGCCCACGGGCTGCGAATGAAGGTGGTGGCCGAGGGCGTGGAGACCGAAGCACAACTTAACTACTTGCGCATCCGCGGATGCGACGAGATCCAGGGCTACTGGCTGTGCAAGCCCGTGCCCGCCGAAGATGCACGCAATTTCATGGCGCATCACCTGCGCAACCAGTTTGCTTCGTCGGTAGCGGCCTGACGGCCGGACCTTCGGGCAATCGTCACCGGGCACGTTGCTCGGACCTACTCGCAACTTCAAGGAGCATTCATGATCGATTCCACCCAAGGCAAGACGCTCGAGCAGACGATCGCCGCCATCCAGACCCTCGACCTCACGCTGATCAAGTTCAAGGCCACCCGCAAAGAGGATGGCTACGGCTGGTCGGCCGGCTACGCGGACCAGATGGAGGTGGCCTACAAGCGCTACCTGATACTGCACGCCAAGCACCCCGAGCTGACGCTTGCTCCCGAGCAGGACGTCGACCGCTTCTGGCACATGCACATCCTCGACACGAGAAAGTACGCAGCCGATTGCGACGCCACCTTCGGCCATTTCCTGCACCACTTCCCGTACCTTGGCCTGCGTGGCGAGGATGACGCCAAGGCGCTGCAGGAGGCCTTCCTGGAAATGCAGCGCCTGTCTGCCGAGGAGTTCGGCGAGCCGGCGCCTCGTCGCGAGCCGGGCAAGGATTCCGCCGCGTGGTGTTCGCTCGAAGCAGGCAAGCCTTCAGCCGCGTGGTGCTCGCTCGAGGCAGGCAAGCCTTCAGCCGCGTGGTGCTCGCTTGAGGCGGGCAAGCCTTCCGCCGCATGGTGTTCGCTGGAGGCAGGCAAGCCTTCGGCGGCATGGTGCTCGCTCGAGGCGGGCAAGCCTTCGGCGGCGTGGTGTTCGCTCGAGGCGGGCAAACCTTCAGCGGCGTGGTGCTCGCTCGAGGCAGGCAAGCCTTCAGCCGCGTGGTGCTCGCTCGAGGCAGGCAAGCCTTCGGCCGCGTGGTGCTCGCTCGAGGCGGGCAAACCTTCAGCTGCGTGGTGTTCGCTCGAGGCGGACAAGCCTTCGGCCGCATGGTGTTCGCTCGAGGCGCGCGCCACGGCAGGAGCTTCGGTGAAGGCCGCTGCGTATGAGTCGGCTGGGGGTTCGAGTCTGCGCGAATAAATGAAGGAATAGCGGCGCCACCGCGAAGGCGGTGCTGGCGCCGCATCCTGGCTTGCTGACATTCCTGGCTTCGCCGGAGGCCTCGCGTGACAACGAATGTCATCCGCAATGCGCGCATCGCCGATGCAGCGGCGCTCATGTATCCATCGGTGTTACCGGCAGCGCCAGTTCGCCCGGAGCCGGCGAGTGGCATGCATGTTGCTGAATCATTTTTTTACAATGTATTCGGCAATGACGCATTCGTTGGATGACGGGAGCGGTGTCTCCCTGGACCGCCGTGTTTTCTTTCTTGGCGCGGCAAGCGCCCTCGCGCTGGGAACGACAGCCTGCGGGGGTGGTGGAGGCGGTGGCGCGGGGTGGCTCGCCGGTGCTTCGGGCTCGGGCGCCGTGCCGCAACAGGCGGCCGCCGCTTCGGGCGATGCGGTGGTTGCCGACAACAACGCGGTCGTCCCAGGGGCGACCGACCCGGTGCCCTCGTCGCAGGCGCGCAAGTTCGTCCACCCCGGCCTGCTGCACACCGAGGCCGACTTCGAGCGCATGCGCCAGAAGGTCGCGGCCCAGGCGCAACCCTGGCTCGACGGCTGGAAGGCGCTGACTTCCAACGGCCGCTCGCAGCTGGGCGCCAAGCCACGACCACTGGCCACGGTGATCCGCGGCGGGGACGACTCGAACTTCGCGCAGATGTACATCGACATCGCGCGCGCCTACCAGCTCGCATTGCGCTGGAAGGTCTCGCAGGACAAGCGCTATGCCGACCTTGCCGTCGTCTTCCTGAACGAATGGTCGTCCACGATGACCACGCTCACCGGCAACTCCGACCGCTTCCTCGCGGCGGGCATCTACGGCTACCAGTTCGCCAACGCGGGCGAGATCATGCGCACCTACGAGGGCTGGGCCGCGAGCGACTTCGCGCGCTTCCAGAACATGATGCTCACGCTGTTCTACCCGCTCAACCACAGCTTCCTGATCGACCACAACGGCTCGGAGATCACCAACTACTGGGCCAACTGGGACCTGTGCAACATCGCCTCGATGCTGGCCATCGGCGTGCTGTGCGACCGGACCGACATCTACGACGAGGCGATGAGCTACTTCAAAGCCGGCCAGGGCAACGGCGCGGGCCTGCAGGCGGTCTATCACGTGCATCCCGGCTACCTCGGCCAGTGGCAGGAAAGCGGCCGCGACCAGGGCCACAGCACCCTGGGCATCGGCCTGGCGGGCGCGTTCCACGAAATGGCGTGGAACCAGGGCGACGACACGTACGGCTACGAGAACAACCGCTTCCTCGCGGGCGCCGAGTACGTCGCCAAGTCCAACCTGACCGACGGCGCCGGCAATTTCTACACAGTGCCCTTCCTCACCAACATCAACAGGCAGGGCACGCAGTCGGTGCTGTCGACGGCGGGCCAGGGGCACCGGCGCGGCATCTGGGAAAGCGTCTACAACCACTATGCGAACCGCCTCGGCGTGGCCGCGCCCTACGCCGCGCTGCAGGCCCTGCAGATGCGGCCCGAGTCGGACGGCGGCAACGGCGACCAGCTGGGCTTCGGCACGCTGACCTTCACGCGCGATCCGCTCGCGGCGCAGGGCAAGCCGAGCGGGCTCACGGCGCGGGTGCGCGGCACGCAGGTGGTGCTGTCGTGGTGGGGCTGCCCCGACGCGCAAAGCTACACCGTCAAGCGCGCGAGCACTTCGGGCGGGCCTTACGCCGACATCTCATCGGGCATCACCGACACGCTGACCTTCACCGATACCAGCGTCGTGGCGGGAGACGTCTGGTACTACGTGGTCGTCGCGGTCGGGGCATCGGGCGAGAGCGCCGCCTCCAACGAGGAGCGCGCGGCGATCAAGGCCGAACTGCTGCTGCAGCTCAAGTTCGACGAATCCACCGGCACCCAGGCAGCAGATGCCACCGGCAAGTTCGCGGCCAGCGCGCTGCAGGGTGGCGCGACCTGGATCGCCGGACACCAGGGCAACGCCGTCGGCCTCGGCGCCGCGAGCGGCTACGTCGCGCTGCCGGCGGGCGTGGTGAAGAGCCTTGCCGACTTCAGCATCAGCGCCTGGCTCTACATCGACAGCCTCACGACATGGTCGCGGGTCTTCGACTTCGGCTCAGGCACGCGCCGCTACATGATGCTGACGGTGCGCAACGGCAGCGGTGTGCCGCGCTTCTCCATCACCACCGAGCACGGCTACAACGATCAGGTAATCGATGGGTCGGCGGCGCTGCTCACCGGCCGGTGGGTGCACATCGCGGTGACCGTGTCGGGCACGCTCGGTACCTTGTACGTCGATGGCCTGGAGGCCGGCTCCAATACGCAGATGAGCCTCGCACCCATCGACCTCGGCGCCACCACACAGAACTGGCTGGGCCGCTCGCAATATTCCAGCGACCCGTACCTGAAGGGCCGCATCGACGACTTCAGGATCTACGGCGGCGCGTTGGGCAGCGCGGAGGTGGCGGCGCTGGCTGCCGCGTAGCGCGCCTACGCCAGCTGGCCCTGGCACACGTACTTGGTGTGCATGTAGTCGTCCAGGCCATGCACCGAGCCTTCGCGGCCGTAGCCCGATTCCTTCACACCGCCGAAGGGCGCGGCCTCGGCCGCCAGCGCGCCTTCGTTGATGCCGACGATGCCCGACTCCAGCGCGTCGGCCACGCGCCAGATGCGCCGCACGTCGCGCGAGTAGAAGTACGCCGCGAGCCCGAAGGGCGTGTCGTTGGCGGCGGCGATCACCTCGGCCTCGCTCTCGAAGCGCGTGATCGGCACCACGGGCCCGAAGGTTTCCTCGCAGCTGCAGGCCATCGTCGCGTCGGCGTTCACCAGCACGGTGGGCGCGTAGTAGTTGGGGCCGTCGCAGCGCGCGGAGCGCAGCCGTTCGCCGCCGACCACGATGCGCGCGCCCCTGGTCACGGCGTCGCGCACGTGGCGCTCGATCTTCTCCACGGCGCGCGCATTGATCATCGGGCCGATCTGCGAGCCGGGCTCGGTGGCGGGGCCGACTTCGAGTGCGCCGACCCGCGCAGCCAGCTTGTCGACGAATGCGTCGTGCACGCGGGCCTGCACGAACACCCGGTTCGGGCTCACGCAGGTCTGGCCGCCGTTGCGGAACTTGGCGGCCATCAGACCCTCCACGGCGGCATCGACGTCGGCGTCGTCGAACACGATGAAGGGCGCATTGCCGCCGAGCTCCAGCGACAGCTTCTTGAGCGTGTCGGCCGAACGCCTTGCGAGGTGCTTGCCGACCGGCGTCGAGCCGGTGAACGTGACCTTGCGCACGCGCGCATCGTCGAGCCAGGCATCGACCACCTCAGGCGTGCGCTCGCGCGAGGCCGTCACGATGTTGAGCACGCCCGGCGGCACGCCGGCTTCTTCAGCCAATGCCACCAGCGCGAGCGAGGTCAGCGGTGTGTCTTCCGCCGGCTTGCACACCACGGTGCAGCCTGCCGCGAGCGCCGGTGCGATCTTGCGCGCGATCATGGCCGCCGGAAAGTTCCACGGCGTGATCGCCGCGATCACGCCCACGGGTTCCTTCAGCGCGAACATGCGCCGGCCCGGCACGGGCGCCGGGATGATGTCGCCGTTGGCACGCGTGGCCTCCTCGGCGAACCATTCGATGTAGCTGGCCGCATAGGCGACTTCGCCGCGGCCCTCGGCCAGCGGCTTGCCCTGCTCGCGCGAGATGAGGCGGCTCAGGTCTTCCTGGTGCGCGATCACGAGGTCGTTCCAGCGCTTGAGGATCTGCGCGCGCTGCTTGGCCGGCACCGCACGCCATGCGGGAAACGCGGCGTGCGCGGCATCGACGGCGGTGCGTGCATCGGTGGCCGTGCCGTCGGGCACGCTCGCGAAGACGTCGTCGGTGGCGGGATTGCTGACGTCGAGGCGGCGCGAATCGCTCGCTTCGCGCCATTCGCCGCCGATGAGCTGGCGTCCGGGCATCAGGTTCTTGTATTCGGGTTCGAGTGTCATGGTCGGAGGGTCTTTCTCTTCATTCAGGATGCGGTTACACGCTCGGCGATTGCGATGCCCACCTCGGTGGTGCTGGCCGAGCCGCCGAGGTCGGGTGTGTGCGGTCCCTCGCGCAGCACCGCCTCGATGGCGCCCAAGATCGCGTCGTGCGCGGCGCGGCCCGCGCCCTGGCCCTGCGTGAGGAAGTCCAGCATCAGCGCGCCGGACCAGATCATCGCGATGGGGTTGGCGATGTTCTGGCCATGGATGTCGGGCGCGGAGCCGTGCACCGGCTCGAACAGCGACGGGAACTTGCGCTCCGGGTTGAGGTTGGCCGAAGGCGCGAGGCCGATGGTGCCGGTGGTCGCGGGCCCGAGGTCGGAGAGGATGTCTCCGAACAGGTTGCTCGCCACCACCACGTCGAAGCGCGTGGGCTGCAGCACGAAGCGCGCCGACAGGATGTCGATGTGCTGCTTGTCGACCGTCACCTCGGGGTAGTCGAGCCCGACCGCGTCGGCGCGCCCGTCCCACCACGGCATGCTGATCGCGATGCCGTTGCTCTTGGTCGCCACCGTCAGGTGCTTGCGCTTGCGCGCCCGCGCGGTCTCGTAGGCGTACCGCAGCACGCGGTCGGCGCCGTGGCGCGAGAAGACCGACTCCTGGATCACGATCTCGCGCTCCGTGCCCTCGTACATCACGCCACCGAGCGAGGTGTATTCGCCCTCGGTGTTCTCGCGCACCACGAGGTAGTCGATGTCGCCGGGCTTGCGGCCGGCGAGCGGGCAGGGCACGCCCTCGAACAGGCGCACCGGCCGCAAGTTGATGTACTGGTCGAACTCGCGGCGGAACTTCAGCAGTGAACCCCAGAGCGACACATGGTCGGGCACGGTGGCGGGCCAGCCGACGGCGCCGAAGTACAGCGCGTCGACGCCCTTGAGCTGCTCCTTCCAGTCGTCCGGCATCATCTGGCCGTGCTGCGTGTAGTAGTCGCAGCTGGCCCAGTCGATGGTGCGGCAGTCGAGCTCGAAGCCGAAGCGCTCCGCGGCGGCCTGCACCACGCGCAGGCCCTCGGGCATCACTTCCTTGCCGATGCCGTCGCCGGCGATCAGCGCGATGCGGAAGGTGGGTGTCATATCGGTCTTTCTCATGATGCGTGGACGGCCGCGCGGTCCATCTCGTCGAGCCAGCCGCGGCGCAGCTCGGGCACCGAGCGCGCCAGCAGCTCGTAGTAGGGGTGGTGCGGGCCGCGGTCGTAGTCGGCGCGCGCCACCTGCGCGAGCTTGCGGCCGTGCTGCATGACGACGATCTCGTCGCACACGGCGCGCACCGTGTGCAGGTCGTGGCTGATGAAGAGATACGACACGCCGAGTTCGCGCCGCAACTCGGCGATCAGGTCGAGCACCGCCGCACCGACCACGGTGTCCAGTGCCGACGTGACTTCGTCGCACAGGATCAGGTCCGGGTCGGCCGCCAGCGCGCGCGCGAGGTTCACGCGCTGCTTCTGCCCTCCCGAGAGGCCGCCCGGCAGGCGCCCGGCCACGGTCTGCGGCAGCTGCACCAGGTCGAGCAGCTCGCGGATGCGCCGCTGCAGCGGCTCGCCGCGCAGGCCCTTGTAGAACTGCAGCGGCCGCGCCAGGATGCGCTCGATGGTCTGCGACGGGTTGAGCGCCGTGTCGGCCATCTGGAACACGATCTGGATCTGACGCAGCTCCTCCCGCTCGCGCTGCGCCAGCGTTGGCTTGAGTGCGCGGCCGTTGAACAGCACGCTGCCGCGGCATGGCTTGAGCAGCCCGGCGACGGCGCGCGCCAGCGTGGTCTTGCCCGAGCCCGACTCGCCGATCACGCCGATGGCCTGGCCCCGGTAGAGCTTGAGGTCGATGTTCTCGAGGATCATCTTGGCCGGCCGTCCCTGTGCGTCGACAGGGCCATAGCCGGCGGAAAGATCGCGCACCTCGAGCAGCAGCTCGGCGCCGCCCGGGGTCGCGCCGGATTCGCGCGGCGCCGGGCGGGCGGCGGCCAGCAGGCACTTCGTGTACTCGTGGGCCGGCGTCGCGAGGATCCGCTCGGTGGCATTCACCTCCTGCATCCGGCCGTTGCGCAGCACCAGGATGTAATCGGCCATCTGCGCCACCACCGCGAGGTCGTGGCTCACGTACACCGCGGTCGCGCGGCGCTCGCGTACCACACGGCGGAAGGCGCGCAGCACCTCGATCTGCGTCGTCACGTCGAGCGCGGTGGTCGGCTCGTCGAGGATCACGAGATCGGGGTCGGCGATCAGCGCCATGGCCGCCATCAGCCGCTGCAGCTGGCCGCCCGACACCTGGTGCGGGTAGCGCGCGCCGATGGTCTCCGGCTCGGGCAGCGCGAGTTCGCGGAACAGCTGGATCGCCTTCGCCTCGGCCTCGGCGCGCGTGCACAGGCCATGGATGCGGCACGGCTCGACCACCTGGTCCATGATCGTGCGCGAGGGGTTGAAGGAGGCCGCCGCGCTCTGCGCGATGTAGGTGACCGTGCGTCCGCGCAGCGCGCGCTGCCGGGCTGCATCGAGCGCCAGCACGTCGGTGTCGCCGATGCGCACGCTGCCTGCCGAGATGCGGCAGCCCTGGCGCGCGAAGCCCATCAGCGCGAGCGCCGTGGTGGTCTTGCCGGAGCCCGATTCGCCGATCAGCGCCAGCACCTCGCCGGGCTGCACGGAGAAGCTCAGGTTGTCGACCAGCGTGCTCGCGCCGGCCGTGATGCTCAAGTCGTTGACGATCAGTGTTGCGCCCATGTCAGTGGCTCCCGTTTGCGCCGGGAACACCGCGGAGCCGGCTTTGCCGGGCCGCTGGTGTTGCCCCCGGAGAGGGGGTGGGAGGCCACACGAAGTGGGCAAGCCTGGGGGTGAGCTTCATCTTGCTCCTCGTTCGCGGGCGGCGCGGCCCGGCAGGTTGTCGATGACAAGGTTGACCGAGATGGTCAGGCTCGCGATGGCCAGCGCCGGCACGATCACCGAGGCGCCGCCCATGGCCAATGCGCCGATGTTCTCTCGCACCAGCGAGCCCCAGTCGGCGGCCGGCGGCTGGATGCCGAGACCGAGGAAGCTCAGGCTCGCCAGCAGCAGCACGGTGTAGACGAAGCGCAGGCCGAGGTCGGCCAGCATCGGCCCGAGGATGTTGGGCAGGATCTCGCGCAGCATGATGTAGAGCGTGCCCTCGCCGCGCGTGCGCGCCACGGTCACGTAGTCGAGCGCGTTGATGTTGACGGCCAGCGAGCGTGCGATGCGATAGGCGCCCGGCACGTAGATGATGGCCGCCGTCACGACCAGCATCGGCACCGAGGAGCCGAAGCCCGCCACCATGATGAGCGCGAACATCTTGCTCGGTATCGCGGTCAGCGTGTCGAGGCAGCGGCTCAGCAGCGTGTCGGTCCAGCGACCGCTGGCCGCGGCCAGCAGCGCCAGCGTGGTGCCGGTGCCGCTGGCCAGCAGCGTGGCGAGCAGCGCGACGCCGACCGTGTAGCGCGCGCCTTCGACGATCAGCGCCAGCATGTCGCGTCCGAGGTAGTCGGTGCCCAGCCAGTGCGCCGCGCTCATGGGCGCGAAGACGCTGTTGCCGCCCATGTTGCCCGACGAGTGCGACAGCAGCCAGGGCCCGAGCGCGGCCGCGAGCAGCCAGAACAGCAGCACTGCGAGGCCCAGCAGGCCGGAGACACCGAAGCCGCGAAGCCAGCGCAGCGGATGCCGCCCGCGTTGCTCGCTCGGCGCTGCGACGGCGGTGGTCGTGGCGCCCAGGGCCGATGAGGAGGTGGAGGTTTCCATGGGGCTTGCCTCAGCGGTGGCGCAGTCGGGGGTTGGCGACGATGCCGCAGATGTCGGCCGCCGTCACGAGGATCAGGTAGCCGGCGCAGAAGATCATGGCGCAGGTCTGCACCAGCGGCATGTCGCGCTGCGAGACGCCGTCGACCATCAGCTTGGCGATGCCGGGATAGTTGAAGATCGTCTCGACGATGATGACGCCGCCCAGCAGGTACGACAGGCTCAGCGCCACCGCGTTCGCGATCGGGCCGACCGCGTTGGGCAGCGCATGCGCCAGCACCATGCGCATCGGCGAGGCGCCCTTGAGCCGCACCATCTCGATGTAGGGCGCCTCGAGCTGGTCGATCACCGCGGCGCGCGTCATGCGCATCATCTGCGCGACGATCACGCAGCACAGCACCAGCACCGGCATTGCGAAGGCGCGCAGCAACTGGCCGACCGACTCGATCTCGTTCACGAAAGAGAGCGCCGGCAGCCAGCGCAGCTTGACCGCGAACACCAGCACCGCGAGCGTCGCGACCAGGAACTCCGGCACCGACACCACCGCCACCGCCGACGTGGAAGCCGCGCGGTCGAACCAGGAGCCGCGCCACACGGCCGAGGCGATGCCGAGCGCCAGCGCGATCGGAACCGAGAACAGGGCCGTCACGGCCGCAAGCAGCAGCGAGTTGGGCAGGCGGCTTGCCACCAGCTCCGACACCGGCATCTGCGTGGTGGCCGAGCGGCCGAGGTCGCCCTTGGCCATGCCGAGCAGCCATTGCGCGTAGCGCTGCGGCGCCGGCACGTCCAGCCCCATCTGCGTGCGCAGTGCGGCCAGTGCCTCGGGCGTGGCTTCCTGGCCGAGCTGCTCCTGGGCCGCATCGCCCGGCAGCACGGCGGTGATCGAAAACACGATCACCGACACCGCCAGGAGCGACAGCAGCGCCAGCGCGATGCGCTGGACGAGGAGCTTGAGGATCACATGGTTCATGAAGAATGTTCCGGCGCGCGGATCAGGCTTCCAGCCACACGTTCTCGGCGAAGTTGTAGCCCATCAGTCCGCCCAGCGGAATCGGCGACAGCCCCTTGAGCTTGGAGGTATGGCCGTCGATGCTGGCAAGGAACAGCGGGATGCCGATGCCGGCGTCCTGGTGGATCATGGTCTGCATGTCGGCGTACATCTGCTTGCGCTTGGCCAGGTCGGTCTCGGCGCGCGAGGCCAGCAGCAGCTGGTCGAACTTCTCGTTCTTCCAGCGCGACTCGTTCCAGGCCGCACCCGACTGGAAGAACTGCGTCAGCAGCACGTCGGCGCTCGGGCGCGGGTTGACGTTGCCGAAGCCCACCGGGCTGTTGAGCCAGTGGTTCGACCAGTAGCCGTCGGCCGGCATGCGCTTGATGTCGATCTCCAGGCCCGCGCGCTGCGCGGTCTGCTGCAGCATCAGCGCCATCTCCACCGAGTAGAGCGCCGCCGGCGAAGCCACCATCGGCACCTTGCCGGTCACGCCGGACTTCTGCAGGTGGAACTTGGCCTTGTCGAGGTCGAACGGGCGCTGCGGCAGGCCCGCGAAGTGGAAGCGGTTGGTCGGATCGATCGGCTGGTCGTTGCCGAGCACGGCGTAGTCGAGCGCGATGGTCTTCTTCATCTGCGCACGGTCGAACATGTACTTCATCGCGAGCACGAAGTCGGGGTTGGCGCCGGGGCCCGTGTCCTTGCGCATGATGAGGTCCGAGTACTGGCCCGACTGGGTGAGGAAGATGCCGAACCCGGGCGTGCCCTTCACGCGCTCCACCGAGCGCGGATTGACCGAGCCCACGAGGTCCATGCCGCCGGACAGCAGCGCGTTGACGCGCGCGCTCTCGTCGCCGATGCCCACGAACTCGATCTCGTCGAGGTAGGGCTTGCCGGGTTTCCAGTAGGCGTCGTTGCGCACCATCAGCGAACGCACGCCGGGCTTGAATTCCTTGAGCTTGTACGGGCCGGTGCCGATGCCTGCGTTGAAGTCGGTGGTGCCTTCCTTGACGATCTGGAAGTGGAAGGTGCCCAGGATCACCGGCAGGTCGGCGTTCGGCGCGCTGAGCACCATCGTCACCTCGTTCGGGCCGCTGGCCTTGACGCTCTCGATCTGGTCGGCGAGCACCTTGGCCTTGGAGGCGGTGGCGGGGTCCTTGTGGCGCATGACCGAGAACACGACGTCGGCGGGCGAGAGCGCCTTGCCATCATGGAACACCACGCCCTTGCGCAGCGTGAAGACCCAGGTCTTCGCGTCCTTGGTGGTGAACGATTCGGCCAGCGCGGGCTGCGGCGCGAGGCTGCCGTCGAGCGAGGTGAGGCCGTTGTAGACCATGTTGCAGCGCGAGTAGTCGGTCTGGTTCGACTGCTTGGCCGGATCGAGCGTGTCGGTCGCCGCGGCGGTGGCGCCGGCCACCCGGAGGCGGCCGCCCTTCCTGGGCGTCTGCGCATGGGCGGACATTGCCGCGCCCGCGATGCCGCCGGCCAGCGTGGCCTGCATGCCGCCGGCCATCAGCATCGAAAGGATGTCGCGCCGTGTGGCGCCGCGCTTGAGCGACTCCATCACGCGCAGGCTTTCGCCGGGGCCGACGAGGCTGTCGAAACTCTTGTTGCTGCTGTCGCTCATGATGAAGTGCTCCTGGGACCGTGGGTTGGAAAAAATCGAACGCGTGTTGCGGGACTGCGGGCCCTCAGGCCAGCCTGTCCTTGAGCCGGTAATACAAGCCCACCGCCGGCAGGAACCACGGCGGGCCGAAGTGGCCGGGAATGGCTGGCCAGTCGCGGCCCTGCCAGGGGTTGGCGGCCGCGTCGCCGTTCATCACGGCGGCCATGCGTTCGCCCATGTGGACCGACATCTGCGTGCCGTGTCCGCTGTAGCCCATCGCGTAGTAGAGGCCGTTGCGCTCGCCGGCATGCGGCAGGCGGTCCTGCGTCATGTCGACCAGTCCGCCCCAGCAATAGTCGAGCCGCACCGCGCCGAGCTGCGGAAAGGTCTCGGCCAGTCCCGCGCGCAGGATGTCGCCGCTCGCGGCATCCGACTGCGGGCTGGAAATCGCGAAGCGCGCGCGTCCGCCGAACACCAGCCGGTGATCGGCCGTGAGCCTGAAGTAGTGGTGGATGTTCGCGATGGTCGTGTAGGTGCGCCGGGCCGCGAGCAGCGCCTGTGCGCGCTCCGCGCCGAGCGGTTCGGTGACCACGATGAAGCTGCCGATCGGCACGATGCGCCGGCGCAGCCAGCCGAAGCTGCCGTAGCCGCCATGGCGCGTCGCGCCCGTGGCCAGCAGCACCTGCTGCGCCGTGACCACGCCGCGCGCGGTGTGCAGCCGGTGGGCATGGCCCTGGCCCAGGCGTTCGATGCGGCGCACTTCCGTGCCCGTGTGGATCGCGGCGCCGTTGCGCTGCGCGGCTGCTGCCAGCCCGTGTGCGAAGCGGCCCATGTGCATCTGCGCGCTGCGCTTGTAGAGCAGGCCGCCGTGGAAGCGCTCGCTCTGCACCTCGGCGCGCACGCGCGATGCGTCGAGGATCTCGACGTCGCTGTCCACGCCATCGTCGATCAGGCGTTGCACACTGCGTTCGAGCGCGGCCATCTGGTTGGGGCGCGTGGCGAGCTTGAGCTTGCCGTGGCGCATGAAGTCGCAGTCGATGGCCTCGTCGCGCACCAGCCGCGCCACCGTGTCGACCGCGTCGTCGTAGGCGTTGTACCAGCCGCGCGCCCGCTCGACGCCGACCTTGGCCGCCACATCGGCGTAGTCGACCGCGAGGCCGTTGTTGACATGCCCGCCATTGCGCCCCGAGGCTTCGGCCGCCACGCGCGGGCCGGCTTCCAGCACCGCGACCCGGGCGCCGCGCCTGGCCATTGCCAGTGCGGCCGAAAGGCCGGTGAAGCCGCCGCCGACGATCGCGACATCGACCTGCGCCGGCAGCTCCTGCGGCGCGGCCAGAAACGCGGGGGCCGAATCGGTCCAGTAGGAGTCGAGCTTCATGGCATCCGGCCCACGCAGGAGCGAGCCGGCATGCCGTGGCGATCGAGGGCGATTTGCCTGGGGCGGGGGCTCATGGTTTCAGGTTCCTTGGACGACAAATGCGACAAGCTCATGACGAAGTGATTGCAGCACGCAGCCGTGCCGCAGGTATAGGGAAATACGGCATCCGGCGCATGAAAGCTGCGGTTTGGAGGGGGTGCGGCGGCATGCCGTGCGGTCTGCCCCTGGCGCGTGCGGCCATGCACCTCGGTGCGTCGCGGCGAAGTCGATCGGCACGCTTTTGAAGCGCAGGCCGGCATCGGGGACGAGGCGTCCGCCGATGAACTGCCCCGAAGGCACGTGGATCTCGAGCGGGTCGAAGACTTGCATGGGAAGAATGGAAGGAGGCCGCGATGGCACCGGAGGAAGGACGGACGATGCTAGGCAGGTTGGCACGGCATTTGTGTGCGTAAGCGACCCCGTGGCGGCAGCGAATTGCAAAACCCGGGCCCCTGGCAGGCGAAGCTTGCGAGTTGCGCCGGCACGCGATTTCGGTCTGGCATCGGGCGCCGATGTCGTCCAAGATGCAAGGGACATCCCCTTCGCTATAGAGACCTTGCCATGCCCGATCAGACCCCGAATGCACCCGACGACGGCGTGGTGCTCCGACCGATGACGTCCGCCGACTTGCCTTCCACGCATGCGTTGTCGGCCCAGTTGCGCTGGCCGCACCGGCTGGCCGACTGGGCGCAGGTGTTCGCGCATGCCGAGGGCATCGTGGCCGAGCGCGACGGCGAGATCGTCGCCACCGCACAGCGCTGGCACTGGGGCGAGCGCCACGCCACCATCGGCCTCGTGATCGTGACGCCGGCCTGCCAGGGCCGGCGCATCGGGCACAGGCTGATGAGCGCGATGCTCGAAGGCCTGGAGGAACATACGGTGCTGCTGCATGCCACCGCCGAAGGGCGCGGCCTGTACGAGCGGCTGGGCTTCGTGCGCACGGGTGAACTGAGGCAGCACCAGGGCATCGCGCAGCCGGCGCCGCTGGTTGCGCTGCAGCCGGGCTGGCGCCTGCGGCCCGCCGGCCTGAACGAGACGGCCACCCTGCAGGCGCTCGACGCTGCGGCGCGCGGCATGCCGCGCGATGCGCTGATCGCCGACCTGCTGGCCAACGCCGATGCCTGCGTGGTGCTCGACCACGACAACGAAGCGCGCGGCTTCGCGATGCTGCGCCGCTTCGGGCGCGGGCATGTCATCGGGCCTGTGGTTGCACCCGACCTCGACGGCGCGAAGGCGCTGATCGCGCATCTCGCCAGCGTCAACGCCGGGCACTTCACGCGCATCGACATCGACTTCGACAGCGGGCTGGCCGAGTGCCTGGAGAGCATCGGGCTGCTGCGCGTCGATGCGCCTACGACGATGGTGCGTGGTGTGCCGCTGGTTAGGCCGGCTGGCGGGCCTTCGCTCTTTGCTGTTGTTACTCAGGCTGTTGGGTGAAGGCTTGCTTTTCGGTGGGGCGATCACGCCGACGGGGTACCTTGCTCCGCGAATGTCCCCCGGCCTGCGGCCTCCTCCTTTATTTCGCTGCGCAAGGCACCCCGCCGTCGTGATCGTTCAGAGCACTTGTCGATCGGCCGCGAACCAGCAGCGTGCCCTCGTGCACAGGGCGTCGGGTGCTCCCCGCAGCGAAATAAAGGAGGAGCGAAGCGGGGGACATTCGCGGAGGGGAGTACCCGACGGCCTGTGCACGCACCCCGAACAACAGCGCCCGAATCGCACCCACAAACAAAACCCATGACCACCACCTTCCTCTACAAATCCGACCCCGTGCGAGGCCGCCTGTGGGCCGAAGTGTTCCGCCGCCGCGCACCCGATATCGACTTCCGCATCTGGCCCGACATCGGCGATCCCGCGCAGGTACGCTTTCTCGCCGCCTGGGAGCCGCCGGACGATCTGGCGGCGCGCTTTCCGAATCTCGAAGTTCTGTTCTCCTCGGGCGCGGGCGTCGACCAGTTCGACTTTGCCGCGCTGCCGCCCGTGCTGCCCGTGGTGCGCATGGTGGAGCCCGGCATCGTGGGCGGCATGGTCGAGTACGTGACGCATGCGGTGCTCGGCCTGCATCGCGACATGCCGCAGTACAGGCGCCAGCAGCAAGAAGGGCAGTGGAAGCCGCTGCCGGTGCGGCCCGCGGGTGAACGGCGCGTCGGCGTGCTCGGGCTCGGCTCGCTCGGGCAGGCCGTGCTGGGGCAGTTCGTCGGCATGGGTTTCGATTGCGCGGGATGGAGCCGCTCGCGGCACGCGGTCGACGGCGTGCAATGCCATGCCGGTGCCGACGAGCTGCCGGCCTTTCTTGCGCGCACTGACATCCTCGTGTGCCTGCTGCCGCTGACCGATTCGACGCGCGGCTTCCTCGACGCGCGGCTGTTCTCGATGCTGCCTGCCGGTGCGGGCCTGGTGCATGTGGGCCGCGGCCCGCAGCTCGTCGACACCGACCTGCTGGCCGCGCTTGCCAGTGGCCAGGTCGGCGATGCCGTGCTCGACGTGACCGACCCCGAACCGCTGCCGCCGGCGCACGCCTTCTGGCGCCATCCGCATGTGCAGCTCACGCCGCACATCGCGAGCATGACGCAGCCGCTCAGTGCCGCCGAAGCGGTGCTCGACAACGTGCAGCGCTTCGCCGCGGGCGAGCCCATGGTCGGGCTGGTCGATCGCCAGAAGGGGTACTGAGCGCGAGTTGCCGGAGGCAGGCCGCATGAGCCGCCGCACGATCTGCTGTCGCGGCACGCACAACGGCAGCGTGCTTCGTGCAGAGGCCTCAAAGCAGCACCAGGCCGAGGGTCGCGCATCCTAAGCTGAGGGCATCGAAAGCCTCCTTCGCCACCAGCTTCCTCCGGACACAGCCCATGACGCATCCCACCGCATTGCCTCACCAAGCCGCGCTCGACGCGATCGATCGTGCGCACCTGATCCACCCCGTCTCGCCCTGGCGCGTGCACGAGCAGCGCGGCCCCACCGTGCTGGCCTCGGGCCGCGGCGCCTGGCTGACCGACAGCAATGGCCACGAGCTGCTCGATGCCTTCGCCGGCCTGTGGTGCGTGAACGTGGGCTATGGACAGGAGAGCGTGGTGCAGGCCGCGGCCGAGCAGATGCGCCGGCTGCCCTACGCGACCGGCTACTTTCATTTCAGCAGCGAGCCGGCGATCCGCCTTGCCGAAAAGCTGGTGCAGATCACGCCCGCATCGCTGACCCGCGTGTACCTCACGCTGGGCGGCTCCGAGGCGGTCGATGCCGCCGTGCGCTTCATCGTGCAGTACTACAACGCGACCGGCCGGCCGTCGAAGAAGCATTTCATCGCGCTGGAGCGCGGCTACCACGGCTCGTCGTCCACCGGCGCGGGCCTGACCGCGTTGCCGGCCTTCCACCGAGGATTCGACCTGCCGCTGCCCACGCAGCACTACATTCCTTCGCCGAATCCTTACCGCCAGCCGGACGGGGCCGACGCGCAGTCATTGATCGCCGCATCGGTCGCGGCCCTGCGCGCCAAGGTGGCCGAGCTGGGCGCGGACAACGTGGCCGCGTTCTTCTGCGAGCCGATCCAGGGCTCGGGCGGCGTCATCGTGCCGCCCAAGGGCTGGCTCAAGGCCATGCGCGAGGCTGCGCGCGAGCTCGACATCCTCTTCGTGGTGGACGAGGTCATCACCGGCTTCGGCCGCACTGGCCCGATGTTCGCGTGCGAGGCCGAAGGCGTGGAGCCCGATCTCATGACCATGGCCAAGGGCCTGACCGCCGGCTACGTGCCGATGGGCGCCACGATGATGTCGGAGAAGGTCTATGCCGGCATCGCCGACGGCGTGCCCGAAGGCGCCCTGGTCGGGCATGGCGCGACCTATTCGGCGCACCCGGTCAGCGCCGCGGTCGCGCTCGAGGTGCTGCGGCTCTACGAAGAGGGCGGCGTGCTCGCCAACGGCCAGCGCGGTGCGGCGCACTTTGCGGCCGGGCTCGACGCGCTGCGTACCCATCCGCTGGTGGGCGATGCCCGCCACCGCGGCCTGCTGGGCGCACTGGAACTGGTGAGCGACAAGGCGAGCAAGCGCGGCTTCGACGCATCGCTCGGACTGCCCGAGCGCATCTTCGCCGCCGCCTACCGCAACGGCCTGGTGTTCCGCTCCTTCGGCGATCACATCCTCGGCTTCGCGCCCGCGCTCACCGTCACCGAGGACGAGTTCGCGCAGCTGTTCGCGCGGCTGAGGAAGACGCTCGACGAAGTGCTCGACGCGCCCGACGTGCGCGCCGCACTGGCGGCCTGAACAAACCGGCGCATAAAAGCTCCGCAAGACCGGGCGGCGACGCAGAATCAGACTTTCCTTCTCTCCAGGCACCGCGATGTCAGAAGCTTTCAAGATCGACCGACTCGACCTGCGCATCCTGGCCCAGCTGCAGAAGAACGGGCGCATGACCAACGTCGACCTGGCCGATGCGGTCGGGTTGTCGCCCAGCCCCTGCCTGATCCGCGTGAAGCGGCTGGAGCAAGCCGGCTACATCGCGGGCTACGGCGCGCACCTGCGGCTCGAAAAGCTCGGCGACACGCTGACCGTGTTCACCGAGGTCACGCTGTCGGACCACCACCGCGAGGACTTCGTGCGCTTCGAGGCCGCGATCCGCGAGGTCGACGAGGTGCTCGAATGCCACCTGGTCAGCGGCGGCTACGACTACCTGCTGCGCTTCCTCACGCGCGGCGTGAATCACTACCAGGAAGTGATCGAGGGGCTGCTCGAACGCAACATCGGCATCGCGAAGTACTTCAGCTACATCGTCATCAAGTCGCCGTTCATCAAGACGCACTGTCCGATCGAACGGCTTTTTCCCCACGAGCGCTGACCGGCGCCTTCATCCGTCCATGCCCGAAACCCAGCCTCCCTCTGCTTTGCCCACCCGCTTCGTGCGGCTCGCGGAGACCGACCGGCCCGCGTTGACCCTGCACATCGATGGTGAGGCCCGCACCGCGCTGGCCGGCGACACCCTGCTGGTGGCGCTGCTGAGCAACGGACGGCGCGTGCGCGACAGCGAGTTCGGCGACGGGCCGCGCGCCGGCTTCTGCCTGATGGGCGCCTGCCAGGATTGCTGGGTGTGGACGCCGACGGGCGAGCGGCTGCGCGCCTGCTCGACGCCCGTCGAGGCGGGGATGTCGGTGCTCACGCGGCCGCCCGCGGCTCATTGGCCCGCCACGCCCGACCTGCAGCAGCTGCTGGCGCGCGGCGCCGCGGCGGCCGTGCGGTGAGCGCGATGCCGCCAGCTTCGCCTTCGCCACGCATCGTCGTGGTCGGCACCGGCCCCGCGGGCGTGCGCGCCGCGCAGGCGCTGGTGCGCGCCGGCGTGCGGCCCGTGGTGGTGGATGAAGGCCGGCGCGACGGCGGACAGATCTACCGCCGCCAGCCCGAAGGCTTCAAGCGGCCCTATGCCAAGCTCTACGGCACCGAAGCCGCGAAGGCACAGGCGCTGCACCATGATTTCGATGCACTGCGCGCCCACATCGACTACCGCGGCGAGACGCTGGCCTGGAACGTGAGCGAGGGCGCGCTGCACGTCGTGCATGCCGGCGAACCGCAGGTGCTGCCGTTCGATGCCTTGCTGGTCTGCAGCGGCGCGACCGACCGCCTGATGCCCGTGGCGGGCTGGCACCGCGCCGGCTGCTACAGCCTGGGCGCCTCGCAGATCGCGCTGAAGGCGCAGGCCTGCGCCATCGGTTCGCGCGTGGTCTTCATGGGCAGTGGCCCGCTGCTGTATCTCGTGGCGTCGCAGTACGTGCAGGCCGGCGCGCAGGTGGCGGCGGTGCTCGATACCGCGCCGGCCGCCAAGTCTTGGAGTGCCGTGCGCGGGCTGCTCGCGCGGCCGCGGCTGGCGCTGCGCGGGCTCGCTCTGATCCGCGGGCTGCGCAGTGCAGGTGTGCCGGTGCTGCAAGGCGTGGTGCCGCTCGCCATCGATGGCGACGACAGCCTCGGCGTGCAGGCCGTGGCCGTGCGCGATGCCCAGGGGCGCGAGCAGCGCTTCGCGTGCGATGCCGTCGGCCTTGGCTGGCACCTGCGCGCCGAGACGCAGCTGGCCGATCTCGCGCGCTGCGAGTTCGACTTCGAACCCGTGAGCCGGCAGTGGCTGCCGCGCATCGATGCCGACGGCCGCAGCAGCACGCGCGGCGTGTACCTGGCTGGTGACGGCGTCCGCATCCTCGGTGCCGACGGCGCCGAGGCCGCCGGCCGGCTGGCCGCGCTTGCGGCGCTGGCCGACCTCGGCCATGCGACGGGCCGCGCGCTCTACGACGCGGAGTCCGCCGCGCTGCGCCGCACGCTGGCGCAGATGAACCGCTTCCGCGAAGGACTGGCGCGCGCCTTTCCGTGGCCGCATGCGCAGGCCGCAGCATTGCCCGACGAGGCGGTCGTGTGCCGCTGCGAAGCCGTGACGGCGGGCGAACTGCGCCGCTGCGTCAACGAGATGGACAGCCACGAAGTCAATCGCGCCAAGGCCTTCAGCCGTGTCGGCATGGGGCGCTGCCAGGGCCGCTTCTGCGGCCATGCGTCGGCGGAGATCGTGGCGCAGGCCAGCGGCGTGCCGGTGCAGCTGGTGGGCCGCCTGCGTTCGCAGGCGCCGGTCAAGCCATTGATGATGAATACGCGCGAGGTGAGTCCATGAGCGAAACCACCCACACCGACGTGCTGGTGCTCGGCGGTGGCCTGATGGGCACCACCGCCGCCTTCTTCCTGCGCCGCCAGCACGGCCTGTCGGTCACGCTGCTCGAGCGCGAACTGGTCGGCCGCCAGGCCAGCGGCACCAACTTCGGCAACGTGCGCCGCCAGGGCCGCGTGCTGGCGCAGATGCCGCTGGCCAACCGCGCGCGCGCCGTCTGGGGCCGCGTGAACGAACTGCTCGGCGAGGACCTGGAGTTCGTGCCCTACGGCCACCTGCGCGTCTGCTACACCGAGCAGCAGGCCGCGGTGCTCGAGCAGCACGCGAGAGACGTGAAGCCGCTGGGCCTCGACCTGGAGCTCTTCAGCGCCGCGCAGCTGCGCAAGCGCTGGGGCATCTTCGCGCCCGAGGTGGTGAGCGGTTCGCTGTCGCCGAACGACGGCCATGCCAATCCGCGCCTGGCCGGACCGGCCTTCGCGCGGGCGGCGCGGCGCGCGGGCGCGAATATCGTCGAGCATGCCGAGGTGATGAAGGTCGAGCGTGACGGCGGGGGCTTCGCGGCGCACACCGCGGACGGCCGGCGCTTTCGCGCGCCGCAGCTGCTCGTGGCCTGCGGCGCCTGGTCGAACCGCATGGCCGAGCAGTTCGGCGAGCCCGTGCCGATGGAGGCGCGCGGACCGCAGATGGGCGTGACCGAGCCGCTGCCCTATGCGATCGGTCCGTCGATCGGCGTCTCCTCGCCGATCGAGCAGGAGGGGATGTACTTCCGCCAGATCTCGCGCGGCAACATCGTCTTCGGCGGCGGCTTCAAGGGGCCGGCGCACGCCGACCGTATCCGCGCCTACGTCAAGCCCGACAACGTGCTGCGCCAGATGCGCGAACTGCGCCGCGTGGTGCCGGCGTTCGAACACGTGCAGCTGATCCGCGTGTGGAGCGGCATCGAGGGCTACATGGCCGACTGGCAGCCGGTGATGGGCCCCAGCGCCCGCGTGCCTGGCCTGCACTACGCCTTCGGCTTCTGCGGCGAGGGCTTCGCGATCAGCCCCGGCGTGGGCGAGACCATGGCCGAGCTGATCGCCACCGGCCGCACGTCGACGCCGATCGAGAGCTTCTCCATCGGGCGCTTTGCGGCGGATTCGCAGAAACGGGCGGCTTGAAAGAAGCGATCGCCGGCATGACCGGCGATCGCGCCAGACTCAGAGACCGACCAGCGCCGGCAGGCCACCGATGTCGGAGATCTCGGTCGTGCCGTAGGCTGGAACACCGGGTTCGTGCTTGCGATTGACGAAAGCCTTGTCCTTGATGCCCACGTCGCGCGCCGACATGTGGTCGTAGCGCATCGACGACGACACGTGCAGGAAGTCTTCCGGCTTCGCATTCAACGAGTCGATCATGTATTCGAAGGCGCGCAGGCGGGGCTTGTAGGCCTTGGCCTGCTGCGCCGTATAGACCCGGTGGAAGGGCACGCCGAGCAGCTTCACGTTGTGCACGAGCTGCGCGTCCATGGCGTTCGAGATGATCACCAGCGGGATCTTGTCGGCGATCCTGGCCAGGCCCGCCGTCACGTCCGGGTGCGGGCCCCAGGTGGGCACGGCGTTGTAGATCTCCGAGACGTCGGCCTCGCGAAACGGCACGCCCCAGCGGTTGCAGGTGCGCAGGACCGAGTTGTAGACGACGTCGTAGTAGGGCTGCCAGTCGCCCAGCACCTCGTCGAGCCGGTAGGCCGCGAAGTCCTGGCAGAACTGTTCGATGTTTTCCGGGCTGACGCGGTCGGCGAAGAGCCTGCGCGCCATCGGTGCCATCTGGAAGTTAGTGAGGGTGCCGTAGCAATCGAAGCTGATGTACTTGGGCCGGAAGACAGTGGTCATGGAAGCTCCTTTTGAGAATTCGAAACGCGACATTGGGATGGATCGATGGTATGCAGCGTGCTCTCGGGTTCAGTACCGATTTGCCCCGCCGAATCAGGACGCTGAGCCTTTTTGCACCAGGGTTTTGGCATAAATCCGCATGCGGCTTGCGAAGCGCCGCCGGCCTCAATAGCCCCGGTTGCGGTCCACCACATCACGCAGTCCTTCGCCGCGCAGATGGCTGCGCAGGTTCGCGAGCATGATGGGCGCGGCCGTGTCGGGCTGGGTCATGCTGGCGACGTGCGGCGTGACGAGCACGCGTGGATGGCTCCAGAAGCGATGCTCCGGTGGCAAGGGTTCGGGGTCCGTCACGTCGACGATGGCGCGCGACAGATGGCCGCTGTCGAGCGCTGACAGCAGCGCCGCCTGGTCGAGATGCCCACCCCTGCCGACATTGATGACGCTCGCGCCGCGAGGCAGGGCGGCGAAGAGCCGCGCGTCGAGGATTCCGCGCGTTGCATCGGTGAGCGGCAGCAGGCAGACAAGGACGTCGCACTGGCCGAGGAATTCATCGAGCGTGTGCTCGCCCGCATGGCAGGCGACGCCCGCGATGTTCTTTTGCGAGCGGTTCCAGCCGCGCAGGCGAAAGCCGAAGGCCGAGAGCCGCTGCAGCACGGCCTGACCCAGCACCCCGAGTCCCATGACGCCGATCGTGCGGCTCGAGGCGGGCGGCACCTCGAGCGGATTCCAGGTGCCCGAAGGCTGCATCGCGACATAGTCGAAGAAGTCGCGGTGCAGTGCGAGGACCGTCAGCGTCACGTACTCGACCATGCCGTCCACGATGCCCGGCTCTACCATGCGCACGATCTGTACGTGCTCGGGAACGGACGGCAGGTCGATATGGTCGATGCCTGCGCCCGAGGAGAACAGCACCTTCAGGTTCGGCAGCGATGCGATGAACCCGGCGGGCGCGGCCCAGGACACCAGGTATTCGATCTCTTCGAGATCGCCGGCATCGGGCCAGGTACGGAAGTCGATGTCGGGCGCGTTGTCCTTGAAGAAGCTCGCCCAGGCCGCTGCGCGCGCGGCGTCGGACCGGTAGAGCACGCTCATGGCTTTCTCCGTTCCATGCGAGTCACCAGCCGCCGACCCAGCCGTCGAAGAGGCCTTCGGGCAGGTTGTCGGTGCTGGCGCCGAGCAGGAAGTCGAAGTCGCAGCCCTTGTGCGCCTGCTCGACATGGTTGTTGTAGAGCTTGCGATAGCCGCGCACATGCACCTCTTCGCGCGCGGCCCATGCGGCGCGGCGCTTGTGCATCTCTTCATTGCTGACCAGCAGGTCGAGGCGGCGCCGGGCGACGTCCAGCTCGATCATGTCGCCGGTCTGCACCAGGGCCAGAGGGCCACCGACCGCCGCTTCCGGCGAGACGTGCAGGATGGCCGTGCCGTAGGCCGTACCGCTCATGCGCGCATCCGATATCCGGACCATGTCGCGGATGCCGCGCTCCATCAGGCGGCGCGGAATGGGCAGCATGCCCCATTCGGGCATGGCCGCGCCCTTGGGGCCGACATTGCGAAGCACGAGGATGCTGTTCTCGTCAATCCCGAGCGCCGGGTCGTCGATCGTGTCCGCCAGGGACTGCACATCCTCGAACACGACCGCGCGTCCCTTGTGCTGGAACAGTGCAGGATCGGCCGCGGCCGACTTGATGACCGCGCCGTCGGGCGCCAGGCTGCCCTTGACGACGATCAGGCTCTCGCCCGGCCGAACGGGCCGGTGGCGCGGCCGGATGACGTCGTCGTCGGTGATCTCGGCGGCGTCCGCGATCTCACCGATCGTTCGGCCTTCGATCGTGCGCGCATCCAGATGAAGCAGCGGCAACAGTTCCTTGAAGAGGCCGGGCACGCCGCCGGCCATCATCAGCCGTTCGGTCAGGTGCTTGCCGGCGGGCTGGACGTTGGTGATCAACGGAACCCTGCGGGCGATCTCGTCGAAGCGGTCGAGTTGCAGCGGCACTCCCACGCGCCCCGCCAGCGCCAGCAGATGGATGACGACGTTGGTCGAGCCGCCGATCGCACACAGCAGGCTGATGGCGTTGTCGAACGCGCGGTGGTCCAGGATGTCCTTGGGTGTCGGTCCGCCCGAGCGCGCCAGGTCGACGGCGCGGCGGCCCACCTGCTTGGCGAACTGGCCGCGGCGCGCGTCGGTGGACGGCACCAGGCTCGAGCCGGAAAGCGCCAGTCCCAGCGCCTCGGTGACGATCGACATGGACGAGGCGGTTCCCATCTCGGCGCAGTGACCCGGCGAGCCCATGACGTTGCGCTCGAAGGTCTCGAACGCCTTGTCGGGCACGGCACCCGCGCGCATCTGGTCGACGAATTTCCATACCCCGTTCGCGGTCGCCAGCTCGCCGCCGGCCATCGACCGCGGCGTGGCCGGCCCGCTGTTGAGAACGATCGCGGGCACATTGGCGCTCGCAGCGCCCATCAGGAGGCCGGGCTGCGTCTTGTCGCAACCGCTCAGCAGCACCACGGCATCGAGCGGATAGGCGCGGATGGTTTCCTCGGCCTCCATGGCCAGCAGGTTGCGGAAGGGAAAGGAAGTCGGCTTGATCAGGTTCTCGCTGATCGACATCATCGGAACCTCGAGCGGAATGCCGCCCGCTTCCAGGATGCCTTCCCGCACCTTCACCGCGAGCGTGCGCAGGCTGAGGTTGCACGGGTTGAGATCGGACCAGGTGTTCAGGATGCCGACCACCGGCCGCTGCATGAGGTCGTCCCGCGTCCAGCCGTCCATTGCGAGCGTCGACCGGTGGATGAAGCCGGGGAGGTCGTTCTTGCGGAACCACCGGGCGCTGCGCAGTTGCGCGCCTTCGTTTTCGTCCATGCTCAGCGCCCCGCCTCGACCGCATCGGCCAGTTCGGCCAGCGTATGGAAGTGATGGTTGGGCACGGTGTGCTTCGACTCGATGGTGCCGCCGGAGCCCTTCTGCGCGTGGCGGCGCTCGATCCAGCAGGTGGCGATGCCGAGCTGCTTCGCGATGCCGATGTCGTGGTACTGGCTTTGCGCCACGTGCAGGTTGTCGGCCTGCTTGAACCCCCACGCGCCTTCGAAGCGGCCGCGGGCGTAGGCGAAGTAGCGCGCGTCGGGCTTCTCGCACAGTGCATCGTCGCAGCTCAGCAGCATGTCGAAGGGCGAGCCCAGGGTCTTGTCGAAATGCGCCAGCGCCCAGGCCTGCGCATTGGTCATCGTCACCAGCTTGAAGCGCTTGCCGAGCCGCTTCAGCGCTTCCACCGAATCGGGGAACGCGGGCCACTCGGCAACCGAGTCGCGCAGGCCCTTCGCAATGGCCTCCGTGTCGGGCAGGCCCAGCGCGGGGGCGATGGCGTGCCAGCAGCGCTCGAGGTCGTCGGGGTACCAGCCGGCGCTGCCATCGGCGCGGGCTCGCCGGTAGGCGGCGAGGAAGTCGTCATCGCTCACATCGGCATCGGGCGCCGCGCTACGCAGGTAGGCGAGCATGCCGCCCTCGAAGTCGATCAGCGTGCCGACGACGTCGAAGGTGAGGACCTTGAAATCTTGCAGTGACATGGGAAAGCTCCAGGGATGAAGAGAGAGTTCATCGAGCATAGGAGCGCTCCCTGCCTGCGCAGGCCCGAACTGGGGCCGCGCTACGGCACAGGATGTCGTTGTCGGCGCCGGGCCGGCATCTTCTTGCGCGGGCGGTTCAGTTCCCGCCGGCGTGGCCCTTGTGTTGCGGCAGGTCGTCCGTGATCGTGAACCACGGCGCCTTCGAGCCGACGAAGATGTGCGCGCTCGGCCGGACGGTGGGCGTGTCGACCAGCGTGCCCAGCGTGACGTGCACGAACTGCCCGTCGCGCACGACCGAGCACAGCAGCGAGCCGCACTTCGCGCAGTGCAGGTCGCCCGCGTCAGGCTTGCCGTAGATCGTGATGCCGTCCTCGCCCTGCGTGATGGCGAACTTGCCGCGCTCGATGCCCGCGAAGGGCTTGAAGGCCGAGCCGGTCGCGCGCCGGCAATCGGAGCAGTGGCAGTTCAGCGCGTAGGCAAATTCATCCGCCACCGCGTAGTGGACCGCGCCGCACAGGCATCTGCCGGCGAGCATGCGCGGCCGGGAGTTCAACCCGCCAGGCCCACGAACACGTTCTGCACGTCGTCGTTCGCGTCGATGGCCGCGAGGAAGGTTTCGACTTCTTCCAGCGCCTCGGCGCTCAGGCTCGCCGGATCGATCGGGTTCTTGGGCTTGTAGCCCAGCTTGGCCGACAGCACGGTGAAGCCTTGCGCGGGCAGGGCGCGGCTCACGAGGTCCAGATCGGTGGGGTCGGTGAGGAAGACGGCGGGGTGGTCCTCGCCGGCCGGTTCGAAGTCTTGCGCGCCGGCTTCGATGGCGGCCACTTCGGGGTCGGCGTCGGGCCTGGCGGGTTCGGCTTCGATCATGCCGACGTGGTCGAAGTCCCACGACACGGAGCCCGAGGTGCCCAGCTGGCCCTTGCGGAACAGCACGCGCATTTCAGGCGCGGTGCGGTTCACGTTGTCGGTCAGGCACTCGACCATCACCGGCACGCGGTGCGGCGCGAAGCCTTCGTAGATGACGTGCTCATAGTGAACGGACTCGCCCGTGAGGCCCGCGCCTTTCTTGATGGCGCGGTCGAGCGTGTCCTTGGGCATCGAGACCTTGCGGGCCTGCTCCACCACCAGCCGCAGGCGCGCGTTGGAGGCCGGGTCGGCACCGCTGCGCGCGGCCACCAGGATTTCCTTGACGAGCTTGCTGAACAGCCGGCCCTTGGCGTTGGCTGCCAGATCCTTGTGCTTTGCTTTCCATTGAGCGCCCATGTCTGTTTCCTTGAATGTGTGTTGCGGCCGTGTCTGGCAGGCTCTTGGCTCTTTGCAGAAAGAAGGGCTGGATGACCGGATCGGGGCGACTACTGTAGCCTTCTTCCCATGACCTCTTCACGAGCCACACCGTACTCCACGCCGTTCGAGTCAGGCAACGGCAACCAGACCACCACCTGGGCGGAATGCATCGCCTTCTACGAGCAGCTGGCCAGGGATTTCCCCGGCGTGCTGCACTGGGGCGAGATCGGCACTTCGGACACCGGCGCTCCGCTCCATGCGGGCGTGGTCACGGCCGACGGCGTGTTCGACCGCGAAACGCTCAAGCGGCAGGGCCGCCCCGTGTTCTTCAACAACAACGGCATCCACCCCGGCGAGCCCGAGGGCATCGACACCTGCATGGCGCTGGTGCGCGACTTCTGCACGCAGCCTGAGAGGCTGGCCGCGCTGGGCAAGACGGTGTTCCTCTTCATCCCGGTCTACAACGTGGACGGCTGCATCAACCGCCAGGACACCTCGCGCGTGAACCAGCTCGGCCCCGAGTCGTTCGGTTTCCGCGGCAACGGCCGGCATCTCGACCTGAACCGCGATTTCATCAAGTGCGACAGCCTCGCCGCGCAGGTGTTCAACAAGTTCTTCACCGCGTGGGACCCGGACGTGATGGTCGACACCCACACCTCCAACGGCGCGGACTACAGCTACACCATGACGCTGATCCCGACCCAGCCAGACAAGCTGGGCGGCGGGCTGGGACAGTTCCTGCGCGAGAGCATGCTGCCGGCGATCTACGGCGGCATGGACCGGCGCGGCTGGCCAACCTGCCCGTACGTGAACCTGCTGGCCGAGACGCCGGACGACGGCATCGAGGATTTCCTCGACCTGCCACGCTTTTCCACCGGCTATGCCGCGCTGCACCACACCATCGGCTTCATGCCCGAGACCCACATGCTCAAGCCCTTTGCCGACCGCGTGGCTGCCATGCGGACGCTGGTCGAGGTGGTGCTGGAGTTCACCGTGGGGCATGCGGCGCGCATTCAGGAACTGCGCCGCGAGGCCCGGGCCGCCGCGGCGCAACAGGCGCGCTGGCCGCTGGTATGGCACAACGACCGCAGCCGGCCGGCGAGCCTGCGCTTCAAGGGCTATCGCGCGGTTCGCACGCCCAGCCAACTGGGTACTTATGAGCGCCTGGCCTACGACCGCGGCCAGCCTTGGGAGAAGGACATCGTGCACTTCGACCGCTGCGTCGAAGTCGCGTCCGTCACCGCGCCCAAGGCCTATCTCGTGCCCCGGGCCTGGCGCGAAGTGATCGAGCGGCTGGCGTGGAATGGCGTCGAGTTGCAGCGTCTCGAAGCGGACCGGCTGTTCGATGCGGCGCGCGTGTATCGCATCCAGAGCGTGGCCTCCCGTGCGAACGCCTACGAAGGGCACATGTTCCATGACGAGGTGGTGCTCGCAGCGCACTCCGAGGCCTTCCAGGCGCATGCGGGCGACGTGTGGGTACCGCTGGACCAGGCCAATGCCCGCTACGTGGTCGAGACGCTGGAGCCCGAAGCCCACGACAGCTTCTTCCGCTGGGGCTTCTTCAACAGCGTGCTGGAGAAGAAGGAGAACTTCTCGGCCTACGTCTTCGAGGACACCGCGCTTCGGATGCTGGAGGAAGAACCCGCGCTGAAGCGGCAGTTCGAGCAATGGAAGGCCGATCACCCCGACAAGCTGTCCGATCCGCAAGCGGTACTGGGTTTTCTCTTCGCCCACGGACAGCGCCATGCGGAGCCCGGGTGGCGGCGCTATCCGGTGGTGGCGTTGATGGCTTCCTGAGCGGCACAGAGCGCGACAGGAGCAAGTTTTTCCAAGTCCTGGAAGCGGGGCGTCCTTATGCTGCAGTCATTCCACAACGCCTTCGGGCCATCGCACATGCATTCCTCCGAATCGTCACGGCAGCAAGCCGACATCTTTCATCGCCTGCACGCCGGGCCCGACCCATTGGTGCTGGTGAACGCCTGGGACGCCGCCAGCGCCCGCATCGTCGAGCGCGCCGGGGCCACGGCCATCGGCACCACCAGCGCGGGCATGGCCTGGTCGCTCGGCTACGCGGACGGCGAGCGCATGCCGGCCAGCGAGTTGCTCGCGGCCTGTGCGCGCATCTGCCGCGTGGCGGGCGTGCCGGTGAGCGTCGACATCGAAAGCGGCTTCGGCGACAGCGCGCAGGCGGTGTGCGGCGTGGCGGGCGCGCTGATCGACATGGGCGCGGCCGGCATCAACATCGAGGACGGCACGCGGCCGGGCACGCGCGAGCTGGCGTCGCCGGAGGTGTTGTGCGAGCGCATCGCCGCCATCCGCAAGCTGGATGCACGCTTCTTCATCAACGCGCGCACCGACGCCTACTTCGTGCCCTGGGACGACCCGGCGGCGCGCTTCGAGGAGGCGAAGCGCCGCGCGCGGCTCTACGCGGCGGCGGGTGCCGACGGCATCTTCGTGCCAGGCATGTCCAGCCTCGAAGAGATCGCCGGCATGGCCGGTGCGGTGAGCCTGCCTGTGAACGTGTACGCGGGCTATGCCGGTGCGCCGCCGGCCGAGGGCTTTGCGCGTGCCGGCGCGCGGCGCATCAGCCTCGGCTGCGGCCCGCTGCAGTCGGCGCTGGGGCTGGTCGGCCGCATCGCCAGGGAGGCCTTCGAGCATGGCCGCTTCGGCGCGATGGGCGAGGGCATGCTGTCGGTCGGCGAGATCAACGGGCTCTTCGTCGCCACGCCCTGAGCCCGGCGCCGCAAGGGCGCGTTCGGGTACAGTGGGCGCCCCTTGCCGCAGCCGACCCCGCCCGAACCCGATTCCCCGCACAGCATCCGCCTCGAAGCGGTGACGCTGGTGCGCGGCAGCCAGCATGTCTTCGAGGGGCTGACGCTCCACCTGCAGGAGGCGCGCATCGGCCTGATCGGCGACAACGGGGCGGGCAAGAGCAGCCTGTTTCGTCTGATCAGCGGGCTCGACCAGCCGCAGCAGGGCCGGGTGGTCGTGCATGGCTGCGACACGCAGGCCGACCGCAGGCAGCTGTCGAAGCACGTGGGGCTGATGTTCCAGAACCCCGACGACCAGATCATCTTTCCGACCGTGGCCGAGGAGCTGGCCTTCAGCCTCACCGCGCGCGGCGAAACGCGGCAGGCCGCGCGGCAGCAGGCGCGCGAATTTCTTGCGCGGCGCGGGCTCGAGGCCTGGGCCGCTCGCGCCGTGGGCGAGCTGAGCCAGGGGCAGCGCCAGCAGGTGTGCCTGCTGGCCTTGCAGATCAGCGAGCCCGCCACGCTGCTGCTCGACGAGCCCTTCGCCAGCCTCGACCTGCTGAGCCAGGCGCGGCTGGCCGCGCAGCTCGACGCCAGCGATCACCAGATCCTCGTGTCCACGCACCTGCTCGAACACGTCTACGACTTCGAGCGCGTGCTGTGGCTCGAACAGGGCAGAGTGCGCGCCGACGGGCCGGGCCGCGAGGTGTGCGAGGCCTATGCCGAGAACGTGCGCGAGCGCGCCGCGTCGGAGCGGGGCCGCCGTGCGTAGCCTGTACTCGGAGCAGCCGACGTGGATGCATGCGATCGCGGCGTGGGTCAAGCTCGCGCTGCTGTCGGTGTGCGGCACGCTGCTGGTGCTGGTCGAACGGCCGGTGCACCTGGCCGTCGCATGTGCGGTGGTGCTGCTGATCTTCGGCTCGCTCGGACCGCCCGCGTGGCGCCGCGTGCGCATGCTGCTCGGCGTGGCGATCGCCGGCGGGATGATCGTCGGCTTCCACTGGGCGATGGGCACGACCCCGCTCGGCGTGGCCAGCGCGCTGCGCCTTGCCAGCGCGGCCACGCTGGCGCTGATGCTCACGCTGACCACGCGCTTCGAAGACCTGCTGGCGGTGCTCGAGGCCGTGCTGCACCCGTTGCAGCGCTTCGGTGTGCCGACCGAGCGGATCGCGCTCGGCCTTGGCCTGATGCTGCGCTTCGCCGAGAATTTCTACGTGCAGTGGCAGCGCCTCGACGATGCCTACCGCGCGCGCGCAGGCCACGGCGGCGGCCTGCGGCTGCTGGCGCCGCTGACCATCCGCACGCTGCAGACGGCGGAGCGCGTGGCCGATGCGCTGGCCGCTCGGCTCGGGCGCTGAACTCCGGTCCTATTCTTCGAAAGCAATCGCCATGACCACCACCACAGGCTCCCTCACTTCGTCCCGCTCGCTGTCGTACATCGCTCTGTTCGCGGCGCTGATGGCGGTGTTCGGCCTGATCCCGAAGATCGACCTGCCGTTCGGCGTGCCGATCACGCTGCAGTCGCTGGGCGTGATGCTGGCGGGCTGCCTGCTGGGGCCGCGCCGCGGCTTCCTGGCCATCGCGCTGTTCCTGCTCGCGGTGGCGCTGGGCCTGCCGCTGCTGCCTGGCGGCCGAGGCGGCCTGAGCGTGTTCGTGGGGCCGACGTCGGGCTTCCTGTTCGGCTGGATGTTCGGCGCCTTCGCCTGCGGCCTGCTGATGCGCCTTGCGGTGCGCCGCATGGCCGGCGCCACGGGCCTGCCCCTGCTGGCGGCGGCCTTCCTGTCGTCGGTGGTCGGCGGCATCTTCGTGATCTATGCCTTCGGCATCGTCGGGCTGTCGTCGGTGGCCCACATGCCGCTGCCGAAAGCGGCGCTGGCCATGCTGGTCTTCATTCCCGGCGACCTGATCAAGTGCGGCCTCTGCGCGATGCTCGTGCAGACCGTGATGCGCGGCATGCCGGGCTGGCGGCTCGACCGCGACTGACCTGATCGATCTAGGGCCGCTTGAATATGGTGGCCGAGAGGTAGTCCTTGCGCGGGCCGCGCACCGCGTGGCGGATCGTGAAGGAGCCGTCCGGCAGAAAGCGGTAGCCGCTGTCGTAGGTGTCGGGTGTGCACAGGTGAGTGGCCGACCCCGCGAGCACATCGCCGTCGCACACGATGCCGACGGCATGGAACAGGCGCGGCGGGCTCTCGGCAAAGTGCACCGCGAATCCCCCGGGAATGCGCTCGAAGAAGTATTCGCGGTGCCCGTCGAACTCCTTGCCGTCGGCCAGCCGGATCCGGCCCTCTTCGCGGTACTTCAGCATTCCCGTCTCGAGCGGCGTGAACACCGCGACGCCGCTCATGGAGGCCTGGCCCTCGATGGTCCGCTCCAGGTCCCACGCGCCTGCCAGCCTGTCGAAGACGGTGTCCGCAGTGCCCCAGGCCGACAGGGGCGGGAGGGGTGGAAGAGGGGCGGCGGGCTCGCGCATGCAAAGACTCTACGGCAAGCCGCGATCTCCTCCGGAAACGGGAGATTGTTTCCAACATGTGAACGCCGTGGTTCTGTTTGCTAAGGGTTTTTACTTAGATAACGGCGCACAATTCATCTCACAGACCGGCCCCCAAGCCGATCTGGGTGAACAGGGCCCCCGAGCGAGGTGGCCGCCCCCCGAAGGGACGGTGACCCACCCAAGACCGGTTCGAAATCATCCAAGTGCAAAAGAACTGAAACGAATTGAAGGACATCCAAATGACCGCCTCGAAGCTCCTCTCCGCTATCTCCATCGCCCTGCTGGCCGCTGCCGGCGCCGCTCACGCTGAGTCGTACGAAGGCGTGCACCAGCTGACCTCGGCCGCCAGCCGCGCCGACGTCGCCGGCCAGGCCGTGGTTGCTGCCCACAGCGCCAACCCCTACGCCACCGGCGCCGATGCCGGCCCGGCCCGCGTGATCGTCTCGACCGTCAGCCGCGCCGCCGTTCGCGCCGATGCCGTGGCCGCCGCGCACAGTGCCGATCCGTATGCCGAAGGCGCTTCCGCCGTTGCGGCACCGGTCTTGGCCAGCACGGTGGACCGCGCCGCGGTGCGTGCCGCCGCCCGCGCTGCGGCCCGCGGCGACAGCCTGCCGCTGTAATCCGCCGCGACAGCCTGCTGCCAGGCGAAAGACAGAAACCGGGCCATGCGTTTGCATGGCCCGGTTTTTTTTTGGCCGACTCAAGCCGAAGGCAGTTCCCGCAGCGCCGCCACGAGGAAGGGCGGGCCGCCGGGCAGCGCCGCGTCGTGCAGCGTGACGAACCATTGCGCCGCGCCTTCGTGCGCCGGGCCCGCGCGCAGCGTCCACGCATAGACCCGCCGGCTGCCGTGCGCATCGTCGGCGGCTTCGCAATGCGCCACCGTTTCGTCGCGGCACTCGTCCACCAGCACGGCGTGGCCGTCGTGGTCGTGGCGGATCGCGCGCTGCATCAGGCGCACGCCGATGCGCTCCGGCGCCGCGGTGCGTTCGCCGTCCCGTGCGGGCGGCACCGTCGCGCGCAGGCGCTGGTCCAGCGGCATGTCCGCGCGGAAGCCTTCGCCGCGTTCAAGCGACATGTTTTCGAGTGCCACGCGCACGCGGCGGCGCTCGCGCGGCGTGGTCACGAGGAACATCACCGTCGACACCGAGAAGATGCCGAAGAACGGCAGCCCCACCAGCAGCCAGAGCCATTGCCAGCCGCCGCGCAGCGACCACGTGATGGCCTGGAAGCCGAACACGGCCATGAAAGCCAGCACCGCCAGCGCGACCAGCCATGCGATCCAGTCGGAGAACGGCTTCTGCATGCGCTCGGTGGCCTGCGGCGCGTCGGAGCACCATTCGGTGGGCACGTGCTCGTCGAAGGGCGGCAGCCCGGCCACGCGAGGGTGGGCGATCAGGTCGATGGAAGGATGGCGCTGCGGCATGAAGAGCCGCCGAGCATAGCCAGCCGCAGGGGGCCGCGTTGCATTGCCTTGTCCTGGCGCATCCTTCATGATGGCGCGGCGCGGAAGGGGTGGCCGCAGGGGCTCATGCTTTCGCATTACTGCGCCGTCCTGATGCGGTGGGCGAAAATAAACCGCTCCCGCCAGCAGACAAACAAGAAAGCACGATTCGTCGCCGCCGATGCGGCAACCCAACACGCATGGCCCTCACTCTCGATCCTGAAGACACACGCGGACGCATCCACGATCTCGTGTGGAGCGGCTTCCATCCCGATGCCGACATCGAATGGATGATCACCGACGAGTACCTTGATCCGGACGAGCTCTCCGCCGAGGACCGCGCCTGGGTGAAGGCCGAGGCCGCACGCGCCTGCGCCGCCAAGCGCGCGGCCGAATCCGGGTGGCCCGCGCAGACCGAATACGACCGGCTCGAAGCGGTTTTCGCGCAGCTGCGCGGCGAGAAGATCATTGCGCTGCATCGCGCGGGCAACACGCTGGCCGACGGCCACGACGATGTGCGCGAGCAGTGGCGCGCCGCGGGGCGGCTGGCTTCGGGCATTCGCGGCTGCTGCTTCTATCACTCGCAGGACCTCGACACCGCGGTGCGCACCGGCCGCCTGCGCCTGGCCTTCAGCGGCGGCATGATCCCCGAGATCGAACAGCGCGAAGCCAACACCGTGGTGGTGGGCTACCGCATCGTGGAGCTGCTGCGCGCGGCCGGCTTTGGCGCGCATTGGAGCGGCAACGTCGACGAGCGCATCGAAGCCGACCTCGGCCAATGGCGCAAGCGGAGCCCCGGCGCGTGAGCGTGATGACGCCATACCCAACCGAATAGCCCCTCGCGCGACGGCTTTGGCGGTTCACGCCATGATCGCGCCATGATTCCGTTATCGATCCTCGACCTTTCCCCGATCACCGAAGGCAGCGACGCCGCGCAGTCGTTCCGCAACTCGCTCTCGCTGGCGCAGCATGGCGAGAAGCTGGGCTACACGCGCTACTGGCTGGCCGAGCACCACGGCATGCCGGGCATCGCGAGCGCGGCCACTGCGGTGCTGCTGTCGTACGTGGGGGCAGGCACATCGACCATCCGCATCGGCGCCGGCGGCGTGATGCTGCCGAACCATTCGCCGCTCGTGATTGCAGAGCAGTTCGGCACGCTGGAGTCGCTGTACCCGGGGCGCATCGACCTCGGCCTCGGGCGCGCACCGGGCTCCGACCAGCGCACCGCGCGGGCCTTGCGGCGCAACCTCGAATCGGACGCGGACCAGTTTCCGCAGGACGTGATCGAGCTGATGGACTTCATGTCGAAGGCGCCGCAGCAGCCGGTGCGTGCCGTGCCCGGAGCGGGGCTCGAAGTGCCGGTATGGATTCTCGGTTCGAGCACCTTCGGCGCGCAGCTCGCGGCGCACCTGGGCCTGCCCTATGCCTTCGCCTCGCACTTCGCGCCGCAGCAGATCATGCAGGCCATCCAGATCTACCGCGAGACCTTCAAGCCGTCGGCGCAGCTGCAGAAGCCGTACGTGATGCTGGGCTTCAACGTGTTCGCGGCGGACACCGATGCCGAAGCGGAGTTCCGCGCCACCTCGTGGCAGCAGGCTTTCGTGAACCTGCGCAGCGGCCGGCCGGGGCGCTTGCCGCCGCCGGTGGAAAACTACCGCCAGAAGGTCGGGCCGGCGGAGAACGCATTGCTCGACTCCGTGCTGTCGTGCTCCGCGGTGGGTTCGGTCGACACGGTGAAGAAGGGCGTCGAGGCATTCGTGGCGCGCACCGGTGCCGACGAACTCATGATCACCTCGCAGGTGTTCGACCACGCGGCCCGGCTGCGCTCCTACGAGCTGCTGGCCGAAGCATTCGGACAGAAGAAGCGGTAAGCAGCCGCGGCTGCTACACAGCCCGCTTGCGGGCTTCCTCGTCGACGAGATCCTTCTTCGAGAGCTTGCCCACCGGCGTCTTGGGCAGCTCGGCGCGGATCTCCAGCGCGCCGATCATCTCGTGCTTGCCGAGGCGGTCCTTCAGGAAGGCCTTGAGCGCATCGAGCGTCAGTTCGGGCGCGCCTTCCTTCAGCTTCACGAAGGCCTTGGGCGACTGGCCGCGGTACTCGTCGGGGATGCCGATCACGCAGACCTCGGCCACCGAGGGGTGCTCGTATACCGCCTCTTCCAGTACACGCGGATAGACGTTGTAGCCGCCGCACAGCAGCATGTCCTTGGTGCGGTCGACGATGTAGAGGTAGCCGTCGGAGTCCATCTTCGCGACGTCGCCGCTGCGGAAGTAGCCGTCGGCCGTCATCGATTCGGCCGTGGCCCTGGGGTTGTTCCAGTAGCCCTTCATCACGTTCGGGCCCTTGATGCAGAGCTCGCCAGCCTCGCCGAAGGTGGTGACGTCCTTCGACGGATCGTCCAGGCTCACGAGCTTGATGCGCACCTGAGGCAGCGGCATGCCGCACGAGCCTGCCTTGCGCAGGCCGCGTGCGGGCGTGAAGGTGCCCACGGGCGAGGTCTCGGTCATGCCCCAGCCCTCGTTGAGGTGGCAGCCGGTGAGCTCGAAGAAGCGCTGCTCCACTTCCACCGGCAGCGGCGCCCCGCCGGAGCCGCAGAACTTGAGCGAGCGCAGGTCCATCTCCTTCGCCTTGGGGTGCGAGAGGATGGCGGTGTACATCGTCGGCACGCCGGGGAACACGCTGATCCGGCTGGCGGCGAGCTCGTTCATCACCGCGTCGACATCGAAGCGCGTGTGCAGCACCAGCGCCGCGCCCAGGCGCACGCCGAGCAGCATCGCGGCGCTAAGCGCGAAGATGTGGAAGAGCGGCAGCACCACCAGGAAGCGCTCGGTGCCCTCGGCCAGGATGGGCGGATCGCCCTTTGTCGACTCGTAATACTGCGCCGAGGCCGACGTGAGGTTGGCGTGCGTGAGCATCGCGCCCTTGGGCAGGCCGGTGGTGCCGCCGGTGTACTGGAGCACCACGATCTCTTCGGCGAGGTCGCCCAGCGGGTAGGTCTTGTGCGCGCCCTCGCTTTTCAGCAGCTCGGTGAAGCGCACGTGGCGGTCGTCCACGGGCACGGAGGCGATCTGGCCTGCGCCCTGCAACTGGGCCTGCACCTTGTCGCCCATGGCGCCGTAGTCGCCGAGGCTGCCGACCACCAGCGTCTTCAGGCGCGAGTTGTCGAGCAGGCGCGCCATCTGCGGGTAGAGGTTGACGAGGTCGAGCGTGATGAGGATGTCGGTGCGGCTGTCCTCGATCTTGTGGGCCAGCACGCGCTCGGCGTCCAGCGGCGAATAGTTCACCACCGTGCCGCCGGCCTTCAGCACGGCAAAGAAGGCGATCGGGTAGTGCGGCGTGTTCGGCAGGTAGAGGCCGACGTGCACGCCGGGCTTCACGCCCAGGTCCTGCAGGCCCTTGGCCGCGCGCTCGACGGCGGCGCCGAGTTCGCGGTAGGTGATGACCTGGCCCATGAACTCGACGGCGGAGCGCTCGGGCCAGCGCTCGACGGCCTCGTCGAGCATCTGCTGCACCGGCTTCACGGGCAGCTCGGCGTCCCAGCGCATGCCCGCGGGGTAGGCGCGCGTCCAGGGGAGGGTGTCGCCGGAATTCGAGGCGGTGGAAGGTGTGGCCATGCGTCTTGTCTCCGCTTGCTGTTGTCGTGAATGGCGTGGCGGGTCTTGCTGCCGCCTTCGTCCGGAATCACTTTAGCGCCGGCCCTCCCGTCGATGGCCCGTGGGCTGACAAACCGGCGACACGGGTTTTCCCGATTTCCCACACGCCGGAAGCCCCTTCCACGGGGCTGGGACAATAGGGGGCTTATGGCAAAGCATCGGATCGTTGTGGGACTGAGCGGCGGAGTGGACTCCGCTGTGACGGCGCACCTGCTCAAGCAGCAGGGGCATGAGGTGGTCGGCATCTTCATGAAGAACTGGGAAGACGACGACGACAGCGAATACTGCTCGTCGAACATCGACTTCGTGGACGCCGCCAGCGTGGCCGACGTGCTGGGCATCGAGATCGAGCACGTCA